>Ga0208253_1000090_pt1 | contig 39487 bp, 30 predicted proteins | sample CryBogCBE10Oct08_FD_184573 | JGI IMG/M metagenome (GOLD analysis project Ga0208253, IMG submission 184573) | Freshwater microbial communities from Crystal Bog, Wisconsin, USA - CBE10Oct08 (SPAdes) | ecosystem: Environmental > Aquatic > Freshwater > Lake | place: Crystal Bog, Wisconsin, USA...
CGTAGTAACAGTCAATAGCTTTGTTTACTAAGTTTTCATTTTTAATAGTAATTGTGCTGCTATTAACATCTACTACACACAAGTCTTGGTGTTTACCAATTGGTGTTAATTGAACCGTTAAAGTATTTTCATCCACTAAAGCATGCCAATAATCTGGCAATGTAATAATATTTCCTTTTATTCTACCACGGACAAATACTGAATGTTCTGGACCTTCTGCAACACCATATACTAATTTTTTACCTGGTTTGGTTGGGTGTACGATAGAAAACGACTTAGTAACAGCGGTTAAATTGTTAAGATTGGTTGTACCGCTCGGATGTAAATAGTAACCTGTATTATCTCCATCATAAAAATATGTTCCTGTGACTGTACCACTACCATTACCACTATACCCACCGGATATAATGCCTCCATCAGATCTAAGCACATAAGGTGTATATGTTCCACTACTGAAGTTTCCTGATTGATTTAATCTTAACCAACTATCAGTACCGCGTAAAGCTTCATAGCTGTGTCCCCCCATCCATAAATATCCACCATTATCATAAATACCAGAATTAGTAATATATACTGCACTATTCCAAGTATAATTTCCATCTGTAGAATAATAACCTATATCTACAAGATTGCTATTTCCACCATCACCTGCTAATCTTAAACCAGCAGTACTAGAACTCATACCTATACCAGTTGCTACATTACCAGTAACATATGTTCCTATTATAATTCTATTATTAGGTACTGAAGCACCAAAATCTAATTTGTATGTAGGACTTGTATTACCAATACCAACTTTACCAGTTCCATTTGTCAGGATTACATTTCCATTGGTCTGATTATTAATAAAAACCGCAGAGCTGTCATCTGCATTAAGCCAAAGAGGACCACTCGTAGCATCAATGTGTGCGTTACCATCATCATATAATGATATTCTTTGACCACTAGAGCCAATTTTTGCATTACCTGCAACATGAAGGCTTACTGATGGAGATGTTGTACCAATACCTAAGTATCCAGCACCGGTAAGAGTCATAACAGGGCTAGTTGTAATAGCACTACCAATAGAAACTGTTTGTGGATTACCTACATACCACGTATGAGTATACCCGCTTATAGTATATGCCCCGCGGCTGGCAGTTGATCCGGTAGAGCTTATGAAAGCACCTGCTGAAGACGTACTCGGAGCTAAACCATAACCCATTACAGGCCCGCCAGATGAATACTCTGATCCCCAGACTGATATTGCACCGTTACTATAATAACCTTGTAATATAGTACTACCACCAGTAGATTGTTGGGTACCAGCAGTAATACTACCACCACGTACATCTAAAAGACTTATAGGGCTTGTAGTACCGATACCAACACTACCTCCATCTGCTTGGATTGCAGTTATACCATAACCAACACCAGATTTTGATACTTCAAGATTTAAAATACCATACCCACTATTTGTAACCCATATACCGCCAGCTATGTTTCCAGATACTGTTCCGTTGGCCCCAATCATTATACCATTTGAAGTACCAAATCCGTCAAAAAGTACTTTTCCGTTTACTTCTAAAGGATAAGCTGGTGTTGTAGTGCCAATACCAACAAAACCTCCAGATGGTTGCAGCATTAAAGGGGTACCACTACTTCCAGCTATAGTATCAATTGCTCCGTAATAAGATGTATTAGATGAATTATAATAGTAACCTATATTCAATCCATAAGCAGTATTATTAGTTGCTTCTCCTATACGAAGTTGATTAACACCAGTTGCAGAAGTAGGATTACTTCCTGGTATAATAGTTAATTTTGAAGCTGCGCTTGAAGTACCAATACCTACATTGCCTGAATTAAAATAAAAGGCAGATGCCGCTAATTCCATTGGTTTAACAGAACTATTAGTTGAATCAACTGCATAGATGGATCCACCTGAAGAATAGGTTTGATGTCCACGGAATATTATAGAATCATTTGCTGCTGCTATAAGTTGTAAAGTATTACCAGTAGTCACTGCACCAGTTGCACTAATACTACCTATAACAGTAAGTGTGTTATTAGGGCTTGAAGTACCAATACCGACGTTACCGCTACTATCTATACGCACACGCTCATTAGCACTCAATTGAGTGGTACCAATATTACCTGTATGGAAGCTTAAATAACCACCTGAAGCCGCTACAGCACCTATTCTAAAACTGTTATCTACACCGTAATGACCTAATACTCCGTATTGAGTTTCAGGAGACCCTTCACCGATTTTTAATGTAGCAATAGCACTACCGCCACCGCCATTTTGAAAATGACCTAAAACTGCTTCAGTGTTAGCGCTGCTTTTTGCTATATGTAATGAAGAATCTGGACTTGCTGTGCCAATACCAATATTAGTACCTGTATCATATATTAAACCACTACTTAACGAATTCGTTCCTGTAAACTTTGCGTGGTAGCCAGATACTCCAGAACCAGCAAATGCACCAGAAAAACCTGATATACCAGTAAAACCAGAAAAACCGCTTATACCAGTATAACCAGAAATACCTGTAAAACCAGATATACCTGTGAACCCAGAGTAACCCGATATACCAGTAAAACCGCTAATACCAGAATAACCAGATAAACCTAAACCAGAATAACCTGACCAACCAGATGTACCAGATACACCTTGTCCTATAGGGGTACGTATTACTGAGTAATTAGTAGCACCATTATAAATGAATGTAGCAGATACAGTAGCCGAATTTGGCGAGTACATTCCAACATTGACCCAAATACGATCTGTAGCAGAAAGAGTGGTAATCGCTGAAGTGACACTACCGACTTTAGCATATGTTGGTGTGCTAACTGTACCTACAAATAAACCAGAGTCTGCACTTAAGATGAATACATTTGTAGAGCTTGTAGTCATCGAATAAGTGTATACGTTGAATACAAAACCCGCTGAAGGGGTTGGTGTTAATGAAGCAGCACCTAATTGATAGTACCACTCAAAATCCCATATACCTGCAGGTATTTCTACTAATCCTGGTTCTCCACGCGGTGTTAAATACGCTCCAATTGATTGTGCACTAAATGAATTACTGTTTGTACTATTTACATAAGCAATATCATCATATTGTGTAACACCATTACCACCTGGTGTAATAGAGATTACTTCATATGGCGATTGATCACTGTCTACTTCCTGGAAAAAGTATGTTCTACCGTATATAGAAGCTCCTGTTGTACCTGAGTAACCAGACACTCCAGTATAACCTGATATACCTGTATAACCTGATATACCGGTGTAACCAGAGTAACTTGAAAAACCACTAAAACCAGAATTACCAGTAAAACCTGAATAACCAGATATACCAGTGAAACCGCTAAACCCGGTATAACCACTAATACCAGTATAACCAGAGAAACTTGAAAAACCACTAAAACCAGAAATACCTGTGAAACCAGAGTAGCCACTAATACCGGTATAACCGCTTATACCTGTAAAACCTGAAAACCCTGTATAGCCACTTATACCTGTAAAGCCACTAAAACCAGAGTAGCCTGTTATACCTGTAAAACCAGAAAAACCTGTATAGCCTGAAATACCTGTGAAACCGGAGTAACCAGAGAAACTAGAAAAACCACTATAGCCTGAAATACCGGTATAACCGCTATAACTAGAGAACCCGGAATAACCACTTATACCTGTGAAACCGCTATAACCGGTAAACCCGGAAATACCAGTATAACCGCTTATACCAGTAAACCCAGAGTAACCACTATTACCTGACTGACCTACAGGACCTGGGTAACCAGAGAAACCTGAAAAGCCGGAGTAACTAGAGTAACCAGAAAAGCCGGAAGAACTAGAAAAACCGGAGTAGCCAGAAAAGCTAGAGAACCCGGAATAACCAGTGTAGCCTGACCTTGCATATGGGCTTGTTCCTACGTACATATTTTATTAAGTTATTTCTAGTATGGACATTATCACGTCAGTTGAGCTTACAGTATCAGATTTTACCTGTATATTAAACCCAGGTTGTAAGACAATTTTTTGATCGCCACCCACTAAAACTAAAGAAGAGCCACCAGGCACTACTGCTTGTCTAATAATATATGTTAAATTAACACCGTCGTTAACAACAGCATCTACAAGAATTTGCTGAGCACCTAATGCTCCACCAGAAAGAGAATTAGCAAGAGCTAAACCGATCACTGTTGTTTGTGTAGCGCCTCCAACTGTATACCCACCAACCGTTGTAAAGGTTGTCCCTATATTACGGGATGTTTTAACATAGAAATTCGAAGCCATAGATAATGATATTTATACTATATCATTGATACTTATATAGGCTAAATTATATTTGTTTTAGCCACCTAAAGCAATAGCATATACTATTGCCATAGAGGAATCACCGCTAAAGCCTGAAAAACCACTATACCCAGCGCCTGAATATCCGCTAAATCCAGAAACACCTTGTCCAATTGGTGTACGTACTACTGAATACTGCGTTGATCCGTTATATATGAAATGTGCGGATACTGTAGTTACACTATTTGAATATGCACTAACAGTAACAAGTATACGATCTGTAGCAGATAGTAGGGTAATACCGGATGTAACAACGCCAACCTTTTGATAAGAAGAAGATGTATCAGTAACTGGACCGGAATCAGCACTTAAAATAAATGTACCAGTAGAACTGGTAGCCATTGAATACGTGTATATACTAAATACAAAAGCAGCTGATAAAGAGTTTACATAACGATAAAACTCAATGTCCCATAAACCAGAAGGTATTTCTATTACGCCTGGTTCGTTTAATGGTGTTAAGTAACCACCAATTAATTGTGCACTAAATGGTGAACTATTAGTTGAATTGACATAAGCAATGTCATCGTTAATAGTTGAACCACCACCTCCTGGTGTTAAGGAAATTACTTCATACGGTGGTTGATCACTATCTACTTCTTCAAAGAAATACGTTCTACCGTAAAGCGATCCACCTGTAGAACCAGAAAAACCACTTATACCAGAGTATCCACTTGCACCGGTTAATCCGCTATAACCAGATCCACCACTATATCCTGAATAACTAGAAAATCCAGAATAACCAGAAGCTCCTAACGGATTGTATAAAAATGCAAAGGCCATTACGTATATTTACACCACTATGTTAAAAAAGCCTAGAATGGTTTAAGTGTACTTGACGTTGCCCCGCCGTGATTGGTAATAACAAAATTATTAGAAGAACTGTCCACTAAGAAGTTACTTCCGTATTGAGTGTTTAATAATATTTGAGTACCAGATACAGCAGTTAAATTAGATGACGGGGTTGTAAAAGCTGATGGATACAAACCAGTACCTTTTACTATACGAAAATTGTTTATATACCCTTGCCAGTAACTATCCAGTAAGGCCTGATTACCAATATACAATACATCTGTAGTGTCGTTTATATTAGTGGTATCAGAATACGAACCAAGTTGTGTACCGTTTTTATATACTCTAGTAGTACCACTATTTCTTGAAATAGCAAAATGTGTCCAAGCACTTATCCAACTAGTTAAAGTATAACCACCTTTAGCAGCACTTTCCCAAACATAAAAACTCGAACCTTCAATACTAACACCAAACGGTGCAGGATAGTTACCTAGTGACCACACACGTGGGTGTGTTAAAGAAGCAGTTTGATATTGAAACCACTCTACAGTAAAGTCTCCTGTACCCATTGCCCAGTAAGAACCAGCTGAAACGGTTAAGTACTGAGTAGAACCATTAAGGTAGATACTTCCGTTATTATTAGCAGGGGTAGTACCACTAGTAAAAAACGTTTGTATAAAACTCATATTATGTTAAGCCTTGACCAACTGCAACAAAAGTATTTGCTGATACACATAACACTGAAGCTAAACCATATTGTGCAAGTGTACGGTTACCGGTAGTATTAGTACCACCTAGGTACATTGTTACACCAGGACCAGAAGATAAAGTTTGATTTGTGGAAGAGTTATTAAATATCGAAACAGCATTACCGTTTATAAATACGTTTTGTATGATATTAACACCACCAGTTGTAATTGTAATCACTTTACCGACATCAGTAGCTTGTATAGAATAATTGGAGGTCTGATTATTAACTGGTATTGTACGTACATTACCGCTAGAATCTGATAAAGGTCCATTTACTGTCACGCTACCGTTACTAGAAACTGTCATTGTATCAGTATTACCACTATTAACAACAAAGTGTATACTGTTACTACCGTATGTACCAATTGCTAAATCAGTTGAGGCAGTAGCTAGATAAACTGCACCAGGTTGATTAAATGCACCGGTACCTGTATACGCGGATGAATTGATACCGAATTCTCCGAAGTTAGTAGCAGAAGTAGCAATGTTATTTGAAGCAACAAAGCTGTTTGAAGCATTACCGGCTGGGTTAGAATTTTGTATAACAACTTGATTGTAATTCGAAACGTTCGAATTATATGAAGCCATTATATTAACATCAGAGTAACCTAATGTTTGGTACGAAAATGCACCTTGATTGCTTACATTAGTGTTTGGTACATTAGTAATAATGAAACCACTTAATGTAGTGTAACCTGTTACATTTAAAGAAGAAAGCGTTGTACTACCTGCATTTAAATTGCCGTTTACTATAACTGCTGTACCATTGTCCTGTACAATACTATTACCAATAGTTTGAGTAGTTGTCCATTTTGATAGATAACCGCTTGTACCATTATTTGTACTACCAATAATAAAGCCTGGGTACTCAACCACTAAACCAGCAGTTGAACCAATACCAATCATAATTGGTTTTACAATTGACCCGGTTGCTACAGGCGCGGTCAATGTCATTGCACCAGCTGTAACATCACTTACGTAGTAATCGCCAGCATCTACTATACCAGTAAGACCAGAAATATAACCATTATATACTACTGTAAAAGCAGAAGCAGTGGCAGTTTGAATAACACCTATTGCATCGATAGAACTTAAAGCGTTGGCTTGTGCTAAAGCAAAACCACCAGTTGTTCTATATATAACTTGACCAGCACTAAAATTGTTTACATAAGAGTAGGTTTGTATTTCTGGTGCATTAGTACCAGAATAACCTGTATAACCAGAAGCACCTGTAAAACCGCTATAGCCAGATACACCGGTAAAACCGCTATAACCACTTATACCAGTAAAACCGCTTATACCGGTGAAGCCTGAATAACCACTAATACCGGTGAAACCTGAAATACCTGTGTAACCGCTTATACCTGTGAAGCCGCTGTAGCCACTCGCGCCACTATAACCACTAATACCAGTGAAGCCTGAGTAACCAGATATACCGCTATAACCCGAAAAACCAGAGTAACCAGAGATACCTGTATAACCACTTATACCTGTAAAACCACTAAAGCCTGTAAAACCACTGTAACCAGATAGACCTGAAAAACCTGAAAAACCAGAGTAACCAGTTATACCAGTAAAGCCTGAGTAGCCTGATATACCAATAAAACCGCTATAACCAGATATACCTGTAAAGCCAGAAAAGCCACTGTAGCCTGATATACCAGTGAAACCACTTATACCAGTGAAACCAGAAAAGCCTGTAAAACCAGAATAACCACTAATACCGGTAAAACCACTAAAACCAGAGTAACCAGTTATACCAGTAAAACCTGAATAACCTGATGCACCAGTAAAGCCACTATAACCACTTGTACCTGTATAACCGCTTATACCAGTGAAACCAGATATACCCGTAAAACCTGATATACCAGTGAAACCAGATATGCCGGAATAACCACTGATACCTGTAAAGCCTGAAAAACCTGTATAACCAGATATACCGGTGTATCCTGAGATGCCTGTGAAACCACTGTAACCGCTTATACCAGTGTAACCTGAAATACCGGTAAAGCCGCTAAAACCGCTTATACCAGTAAAGCCACTAAAGCCTGAAATACCGGTATAACCAGATATACCTGTAAACCCGGAATAACCACTTATACCAGTATAACCACTTATACCGGTAAAGCCGCTATAACCACTAGTACCGCTAAAGCCAGAGTAACCGCTGATACCAGTAAAACCTGAGATACCAGTATAACCAGAAATACCGGTGTAACCGCTTATACCAGTGAAGCCGCTAAAACCTGATATACCGGTAAAGCCACTAAAGCCTGAGATACCAGTATAACCAGAAATACCGGTATAACCACTAATACCTGTGAAACCAGAAAAGCCTGTAAAACCGGAATAACCAGTTATACCTGTATAACCAGAAAAACCAGAGTAACCACTTATACCAGTGAAACCGCTATAACCTGATATACCAGTAAAACCACTGTAACCGGTAAACCCGGAAATACCTGTATAACCACTAATACCAGTAAAACCACTAAAACCAGTATAACCTGAAATACCTGAATAACCACTAAAACCACTATACCCAGTATAACCAGACGTACCTACTGAACCTTGATAGATACCGGTTTGTACGTTACTGTAGTGCTGAGTGCCTTCATAGAAAGCAGACAGACTATAAGGTAAAACGTTTGTGTTTAATACCTTACCTATAATTTTTAACCGGTCTGTGGTATTAATAAATATAGGCGCTACAATTGTGTACTGAGTAGTCTGTAGTACCGGTGGAAAAGAGGTATTAGTTAAAGGAGCGCCAGTAGCACTGAACAATAAAGTTTGTGTTGTATCAGTGTGATAAGCATAAACACTATAGTTAAGACTTAGGCCCGTACTATTACCGGCCATATAATACGTATTAAATGACCAGGTACCTTGCGGTATAGCTAATAACTCCGGATAATTAGGTAGCGTAATCTGATCAAAAATATATGCACTTGAAGTGGCAGGAGTTAAAACACTAAAATATGTCTCCGGATCGTAATCCGGTGCAGAAGACATATAATTAAAACCGGCTACATCTGCAGCACTATTTGTATAGTAATACGTTACACCGACAGCAGGTGTACCAGAGAAACCTGACTGTCCGGACATACCAGAAAATCCGGATTGACCGGAAAATCCTATTGGGCCTTGTATTGCCTGGTATACGAACGAATTACTCATTGATTATACTTAGGTTTGACTGATGTAAGTCATAGATCCATATAAGAAGGATGTACTTGTAAATTGAGCTACTGTAAGGTTGTTAACACTACCAGCTCCTGCACCCGTATCTTGATAATATAAAGTGAAGTCTTGTGCGTTTCCTTCATTACCACCTTCTATTTGAGATACGGGTGCAGACATATTTCCGTACCGGTACACGCTTAATGTTCCCCAAACACCGTTACCATTAACTACCGGAAAAGGTAGATTAGTCAAATATACCTGTCCGCTTGCGGTATCTGTAGATGAAACAGTTATAGAAAATGTTGCAAATACACTACGTCCAGTTTTATAATAATTGCCTGTAGTACCAGACATAGTGTACTTAAAACCAGTACCGTTTGTAGCTGCAGATAGTTGCGGTATCCACGTTCCGGAAACTGCATTAAATGCTGTATTTTGAAACGATCCGTCACCAAACGTAATACCAGCACTTGCTACTGGCACTCTTACACCGGTATTATCAATAACTAAGTCTAATGTACTTGCACCAGTAACATCACCTCTTGTAGCATTATAAAAACGCCATTCTGTACCAACAGAAGTACCACTAAAACTTTCTGTAGCTACTGCTTCAATAAATGAAGGAGAAACTGCAGAACCGTTTGGTTGTGTAAACCCGCTTAAAGCGTTGTACCCGTTTGCAGTGATCCTAAAAATAACATCTCCGGATAGCGTGTATGTTGGTGTATAAGCTGAACCTCTTGCAGCGCGGCCGATAATTTGCGGAAAAGTGTTGTTAGAACCGTTTACACCGAAACTATCATATATAATACGGTTGTTGTAATTATCTGCACCTACAACTTGCATCATAACACCAGGATTAAGAACTGGTTGGTACTGTCTACTTGCTGTACCTACAACAAGAAAACTACCACCACCACCAGCTGAAGCAAGACCTACATAACTTGAAATGTTACCGGCACTACTAGCATAAAATATAGTATTACCAGCTGTGTTAAGTATTTGAAATCCGTTTGAACCTTTTGCTAATGTAAGAATGTTGTTTGCATTATCTAAAGCAATACCAGACGCGCCTGTGGTGTAATTAGCTAAATTAAGAGAACCATACCCTAACCAAATATCCTTAAACGGTCTTTGCACAGTACCAATTGACCAGGCACTTGTTGAAGGTACTAATGTTTCTTGAAAGTAATTATAACTCATATTATGTTAAGTTCCATTGGTTGTTGAATATAAGCGTCAAGCTTGCGTGAGGGGCAACTAAGTTTGCTTGGGTTAATAAATCAATTGTATTTGGTGCTGTAGCAGATACTGTAATTGCGTTTGTTGTACCGTTTAATTGACCGCTTTCATCTTTAATAATATATGTTGCACCGGTAATACCGATAGGCAATTGTACTATAGTAATACCATTATAATTTATACCAATATAATAGTCACTTGCTTGTACATTGTATGTAGATAGAGATACTGAAGTAGTAGGCACTCTATACATTGTAACACCAGAGTTTACTATACCACGCTCGTTTACTACTACTGCTGTTGTAGAAGTAATAGCACGCATTACTGGTTTAGAAACAGTACCTAAAGCACTTGGAGAATAAGTTACTGTAGCACCAGGCGTGACTTCACTCAAGTAGTAACACTCACCTGGTGTTAAACCAGTTAAGCTATTAATTAAACCGTTATATACTACTGTAAATGCTGTTGCAGAAGCCGATTGCACCACACCGGTTGCTTCTGCACCGGATAAACTACTTGCTATAGCCAAGTACCAATTACCAGCAGTATTATCTAAACGTACTACTTGACCAGCACTAAAGCTATTGCTGTATGTAATGATCTGACTAGAAATGTTAACCGGTGAACCAGAATAACCAGTATAACCGCTTATACCTGTATAGCCAGAGTAACCAGAGATACCAGTATAACCACTTATGCCGGTGTAACCGCTATAGCCTGAAATACCACTATAACCTGATATACCAGAGTAACCACTTATACCTGTGTAACCAGATATGCCTGTGAAGCCGGAGTAGCCACTAATACCAGTATAACCAGAAATACCTGTAAAGCCTGAGTAACCAGAAATACCTGTAAAACCACTAAAACCTGAAATACCTGTATAACCAGATATACCAGTGAAACCTGAATAACCTGATATACCAGTATAACCCGATATACCTGTAAAACCAGAATAACCACTGATACCAGTAAAGCCGCTATAACCAGATATACCTGTATAACCACTTATACCTGTGTAACCAGATATACCAGTATAGCCAGATATACCAGTGAAGCCAGAATAACCACTTATACCTGTATAACCACTAATACCGGTAAAACCGCTATAACCAGATATACCAGTGTAACCACTTATACCAGTAAAGCCGCTAAAGCCTGTATAACCACTGATACCTGTATAACCAGATATACCTGTAAAGCCGCTAAAGCCTGAATAGCCTGATATACCGGTGAAGCCAGAGTAACCACTTATACCAGTAAAGCCTGAATAGCCTGATATACCGGTGAAGCCGCTATAACCAGATATACCAGTGAAACCACTGATACCTGTATAACCAGATATACCTGTAAAACCTGAATAACCGGAGATACCAGTGAAGCCACTAAAGCCTGAAATACCAGTGTAACCACTGATACCAGTAAAGCCTGAAAAACCGCTTATACCGGTATAACCAGATATACCTGTAAAGCCGCTAAAGCCTGTATAACCAGAAATACCGGTATAACCGCTAAAGCCTGTATAACCTGATATACCTGTAAAGCCACTATAGCCAGATATACCGGTGAAACCTGAAAAACCGCTTATACCGGTGTAACCGCTGATACCTGTAAAGCCACTAAAACCACTTATACCTGTGAAACCGGAAATACCAGAATAACCACTAATACCGGTGTAACCAGATATACCTGTAAAGCCTGAGAAACCACTATAACCAGATATACCAGTGTAACCGCTTATACCGGTGTAACCACTAAAACCAGATATACCTGTATAACCAGATAACCCCCAGTAACCGGACATACCTGAGTAACCAGAGAAACCAGATATACCTGTAAAGCCGCTAAAGCCACTTGTACCAGAAAAACCGCTGTAACCGCTAATACCAGTATAACCAGAGATACCAGTGAAGCCTGAGTAACCAGAAATACCTGTATAACCTGAAATACCAGTGTAACCACTAATACCGGTAAAGCCTGAGTAACCAGAAATACCTGTATAACCTGAAATACCGGTGTAACCACTCTTACCAGAGTAGCCACTATAACCAGATATACCAGTATAACCACTAAAGCCAGTATAACCACTGATACCTGAAAAACCTGAATAACCAGTATAACCTGATGCACCCATTGCACCACGGAATATGCCTGTTGCTAAATAGCTGTAATGACTTGTACCGTGATAATAGAGACTTAAATACTCTATACTATTATCATTAGTGTTAGCAAATATTTTTAATACTAACCTGTCAGTTGTTGCTGTTGGTATTGTACTTGTTACAACAAATTGAGTAACCTGGTTTGCTACATTAGTACCAGTTGTTGGTGTTAAAGGTGCACTTGTAGCAGAAATTAAAAGTGTCTCTGTACCAGATAAATCTCTCTTATATACTTGATAGGTTAAGGTAGTAGTATAAAGACCAGAACCGGTATTTGCACCTGATAGAGAATAGTACGCATCAAATAACCAAGTACTTGGTGTAATGTTTGCTTCTCCAGGATCGCCTGATTGAGTTATTATACTACCTACTAAAGCAGGGTTAGTGTAAGCAACAATTGGTATTGAGTAACTAGTTTCAGTACCTGCTTCTGGGAATTGACTAAAATACCCATACCCAGCTACATCAGCTGATGAACTGGTGGGGTAATAAATTATACCAACAGCAGGTACACCGCTATAACCAGAATAACCCGAACTACCTGTATAACCGGAGTAACCCGATTCACCGCTATAACCAGACCAACCTGATTGACCTATTGCAGATATAGACGATACTTCAACTGAGTAGGTAGAATATGTACCATCCCCGTTTGGTTGTTCTAAAAACAATAAATCGTTATTTTGTAGTTGAGTTACTAGAGGTAACTCGTGAGGAAAAGCAATACCCGGGTACGTAGGAACGGTCAACGAACCACCAGAAGCAACTGGAGGGCAATATTGTTCGTTAGCGTTGATTGGCAACGGTTGTAGCGGAATAGCTGACAACGCAGATAGCTCGTCGACGAAAACGACTGTTGGGTAGACCGGGACCGGCATATACTATTATTTAATTGTTCGGGCTTGGGAAGCCGACGTATGTATTAGGTCTATTTTCAACAGCAGCAGCACTAATATTTTGATTATTAGTATTAACTCCGTATAGATCAACAAGAGTAATGTTGCTTTCATAAGACCCGTAAACACCTGTATCAGGCTTACCTGTAGTACCGCTATAGCCACTATAGCTAGTATATCCAGAAAGGGCAACGTTGGTATTATCCGTGTAATTGTATACGTTATTTCTTGTATAGTTGTCGACGTTTTGACCGTATTTCTTAGTTTCAATAACCCTAGAGTTCACGCCAGGATCTCCTGTATTAATTGGTACAAGACCATCAACTTTGTTGTCATAAACTTGATCGCTGAGGTTTTCACGAGGTGCATCAGGTTCAAAGCTATACATATAACGTTTACCACGTATCATCCAAACGTAGTGGCCCATTAATTGATTAGTTTCACCGCCTCGTTGATCAACACGCTCAGTTATTTCATAAATCTGACCAGATCTACCATTAGGACGGGTAGAACCGTATTCAGATAACTCTATAAGATCTCCAGCCTTAGGCTCGTATGTATATGCTTCAGCCACACAGCTTAATTGAGAACTTGTCAATGTACTTGTAAAGGTATTAATAGCTATCATAGCAGTTATATCTGCTTGACCTTGTATACCAAACTTACTCAATATAATACTATCATTATTAACAGTCAAGCACATTACCATTGGTACTGGAGAATAGAATCCAGCTAATGGTTGCTCTCCATAAAAGAAATCATGACTTGAAAGACTGTATAAATTAACATAATAATCAACCCTCTGTCCGTATTGAGCTATTTGTTCAGACCACCAACTATTAAATAACTGGATTTCATATTGGTTGTTAGCAACATCTAAATAACGTATAGGACCAACAGAACATTCATATCCGCCAGGTAAGTTCGTACCTACAGGATAATTAACACCAGGTGGAATATAGGGCCCGGTATCTATACAGTACTTCGCAATTGACATAAAAATATTTACAAAAGTAATAGAATTAATTGGGAATATGCTAAATAATAATATAATGAGCAAGATTAAGAATTTATCCGAACTAGGTGAACTTTATAGCGCTATACAAGAAAGTGCATCAAAAGTACCTGCAATTGAATCTGGTTATAAACAGCCAGACATTCTATTAACAGATGCTACTCAATATGTGCCAGAAGGTAAATTCCCTAAAGCTGGCTCTGCAATGGGCGGCGGTCCTGGTACAAAAGAAGATGCTGATGGTGTACATGTTTCTCCTCCATTACCAAACTCAGGCCCTGAAGGATTACATCCAGGCAAGAGCGGATTCAAAAAGAATCTAGCTAAAGTTGCTGACCTTTCTAAGCCAAATGAAGCTAATAAAGAAGTAGAAAAAGAAACAGAAGAAGAAGAGGAAGATATGAAAGCAGCTCTTAAAAACGAAGAGCCGAAAGAAAAAATGGAGGAAAATGTAGATTCTGCTTCCAAAACTCCTAAATATAATAAACAACATTTTACTATGCCTAAATCAAAATTCCAAAAACTATATGAGGACGCAGTTAATGGCGTACCTTTTGTAAAAGAAGAAGAAGAAATGACCCCAGTCGCTCCTGCTGCTGATGATTCTGCAGAAATTGCAGCTGAACCAACAGGTACAGAAGAGCATCCATTGACTCATGAAGAGATCATTGAAATGCTAGAAAAAGCTTTAGAAGCTCTTAAGAAACACGCTGGTTACGAAGATACCCATGGTGGTAAAGATATCAGCGCTGGGGAAGAAGAAGAATCACACCACGAAGAAGAGGAAGAAGAAGAGGAAGAAGGCGCAATGGCAGAAGCTATTGATGCTGAAGAGATGGGCCATGCATTAGTTGATGGCAAATCCGAAGAACTTAAAGACGGACACAAGATGCACAAAGTTGGTTCTTTAAAAGTAAAAGGTGCTGCTGTTGAGCAAGGCGCTAAGAGCGTTGTTGCTGAACCAACACCTAAGAAACAAAAAGAAGTTGATGCAGCTCGCCTCAACCCAAAGAACCCTGGTGTAGAAGGTAACCTTCGCGTAAGCAAAGGCACCGACAACGCTTTCGAGTAAGATCAAGGCATAGACACTTCAAAGCCCATCGCAAGATGGGCTTTTTTTATGGCTGTTTAATAAGGTCTATCGTCAACAAACCGTCTATCCAGCATACCTGCAGCCGGACTATTACGAGGTACTCTCCAACCGTCTAAATATAGTTCATCTAAGTCAGGTGTAGTAGATTCTTTGCTACCACCTGGCATAATAACAGGGTTATAGGGTACGATTTCCTCTTGTCTTTTATCTCCTATTTTCCTATACATTTCAGAGGGCTTTGGAAAACTTACTATAAAAGGATCCCAATTATTGGGTATCATCTTTAATGGTTTACCATTAGCATCCTGTTGGGTTACCTCGTAAAATTGTTCTACTACTTTAGGGTCTAATATAAACATTGCCCATATAAGTGCTTCTACTCTATCATCCAAGTACTTGTCTGATTGCTTCTTCCATACCCCGTTAGCTTGACGCACATAAGTTTTAAACTCTTCTATAGTTGTTTTATCATACAACTTAACACATCTTAGTACATTCATCCAGTACCTAAAATTAGCCATGGAATTGAACTTACTATTAGTGTGAGAGTAGACACCTAATCGGTTATCCTTCTCTACTTTATCTGTAAAAGAACCCATACTTGGGGTGTACTTAACTATATTAGGGTAGCGATGGGTATTAACTAAAGCATCTACAACTTGTGCACCGCAATTATTACGCTCTACTAATAACGGAGGGTTACCCCACTGACCAGCTATCTCTACTAGTTTACCAGCAAAGTTAAATGGATCTAATTTATTATTAGCATAGGTAGCTACTTGTTCTATATTAGTTAAATCAGTTATATCTATTACTTGTATGACAGAGTTGGCTCTACCAATACCTTCACCTACGTCAACCCCTATACTATAGAAGTGCCCATCTTTATGGTCTTTATATATTTTAAAAGTACCGTCATCATCTTCAAACACTGGCTCCGGTGCATTAGCAGTCAGTTCATCTAATTGATCTTTATCAAAAATGTTTTCACCGGCTGCTCTAAAGCAATTATGTACATGTATGTTGTTTGCGTAGTACGAGTTTGTATTTGCTACATTTAATAAATCATATACCCATTTATTTTTTTTAAGCGGTATTATATCGGTAACAGTTACAGGGCCTGTTTTATGTTCTATTATATCGCCTACTTTTAGTTCTTTAAGTGAGACTGTTTTTTTATTAACTACAAATGGATGATCAAATGTTGCTTCTATTTTGTCTTTGTTAGTTTTTAATAGAAAAACCTGTTTTTTTAATTTACGTATACCACCTACTGACTGGTACCCGTCCGGTGTTAAAACTTTAAGATTATCAGTTGCGACGGTGTTCATTATCGTAGATTATTACAAAATTACATTTAAGTGTATCTTGAATTATTTTTTGTCTAATTGTGTCGCGTTCTTTTTGTTTTGGATAGTTATGATATCTTTCATAAACTTCATAAACTGTATTGGTTTCCTTACAGTAACCGTCTGGATAATAACCAGCAACTGTAAAATCTCTAATAATTTTACAATTATCTATTATTTCTTGTTTATTCAATAAACTCTCTTCATTTAATCCTATCGCGTGAAAATTAGTGTCTTTTCTGTTTTGACGTTTTTGATATGCTAATCTGTGTGTTAAAGAATATTTTTCTTTCCATTCAGAGTTATTAAAAGTTTTGTTTAGTACTTCATTCCATTTTTTTTGACCTTCTACGTTACCATACGTATATAGATAATGCTCTATAGTATTAGGAGAAATTCTGCACCCTGGTTCTTTACAATAACCATGTTCCTTAACTTCTTGAGCATGCTTCATAAAGCATATACTCTTACCACATCTACAATAATATTTTCTTTCAAAATTAAAATTATGTTTACCTGCTGTTAATACTCTGAATGAAAAAGGTATTTTATTTTCTCTTGCTTTAATATCATGATTCCAGAATTCTTTAAGAAAATCTGTATGCACAAATAAAGACTTATACACAGCCGGATACATCTTAAATAACGTACGATTACGTGCTTTACCTAAAAAAGTTGTGTAATGTGTTTCTTTTTTATTAAAAAATATATTAAGCTTTTCTTTAGAAATAATCTGTGTTATTTCATTTAATTTAGTTATATTTTTTTGGTAAGCTTTTTTTGTATTTTCTCTTGCTACTTGCGACGGTACCGAGCCGCAACTACCGTGTTTAGATATATTTGTTGTAAATCTTTTTGCATACGCAATACGCTTTTTTTCAGGATCCTGAGTGTAGTGTGTTTTGTTTTTTGTACAAATCATATAGATCCTTTATACTTATATTTACATTTTTTCCATCAATATTCACATCAAGAGTAGAGGAACCAGCTACACAATTTCCAAACTCTTGCTCAAAAGCCTCTTCAGAACCAAGAGCTTTAAGTGTTGCTTCTTTCCACTTTTCATCTCTACCGGGTATCTCCCACCAATCTACTCGCTCTGCATGCCAGCCGTTTTTACCGGCTACTGCGTCTGTATAAGTGTTAAAAAATAAATTACCTACCCCGTTAGGTGTAGAAAGCATAAATATTTTTGATCGTTTTGAAGAAGATATTACCGGGTAAACTGATTCCCAAAAACTATCCATAAACTCTGGCGGAATAAAGCCAGCTTCATCTAATAAAAGACATGAAATAGAGCTACCTCTAGCTGCATCAGACGTAGTAGTACTTATATTAATACTTGACCCGTTTTCAAGCTCCATACCTTCTTTAGCATAGGCCACTACTCCTGGTTTCATAAAATTAGGTAACATTTCGTATGCTAATTTTACTCTCTTAAATATATTTTTAGCTGTTTCTTGTTTATTTGCAATTAACAATATACTATAATCATTATTAAAACATACTAACCATAATGCTATAATAGTAAGCAGTGTAGATTTACCAGCTTGTCTACTTGATAATACCACCGTAAATCTATTCTCTACTAAAGCTTTTAATATACGTTTTTGATACGGGTAGAGCTTAATTGGTTGTTTTCCTTCATCTAGACTAACTATATAAAAGAAACGAGAAAAATGTAATATAGACTTGCGTGCACGCTCTAGATCTTCCACCATAGCCGCAGTCCACTCAAAGTTTGTTTCCGGTACAGGTAAGTTTTTATTACCTAGATAGAATGAGGCCTGGTCTTTTTTTGGTTTGGGCATTTTATTATACCTTTACACCAAATATTTTTTCAAATGCTTTAGGTGCCTCTTTGTAGCTCTTTTGAGATTCGTCTAAGGAATCTTTGGTATATTGCCAGTTGAAGCATAGGTCATCAATTACTTTATAGCCGTAAAAATCTAAAACTTTTTTCTGAGTTTCAAGTACCTGTTCTCCATTCCAATTTTGTCCAATAGCTATAATACCAACTTCTTTATTTTCTACAATATTATCTTCTTTCAAAGTAGACCGACGATTTTCAATCCAATTAGTTCTTTCTATCAAGCGTTGGTATACACTATTTGTCTGTCCCCAACGAATGCTAATAAAAAACACAACAGCATCTGCTTCAAATAAAGGCTTTGATACTTTCCACAATTCATCATCTTTATTGTTAATAGAAGCCCAGCATCTATGATTACCAGTTGGGTTCTTTTCTTTATCTTTTAATACTGCTTCTTTTACCCCGCAATTGTTGCCGTCTTTTTTGCTTACATTACCTTCACAGCAGTATATATTAAGCTTACTCACATCTATTAACTCTACAGTGTCTCCTACTTTGGATTTAATAAACTCTGCTAATAAAGTACTTTTAGGCTTTTCTTTATCACCTTCCCAGCGATTGGAAGTAGTTAAGAATAATACCTTATCTTTCTTTTTAAGATGTTCTATTACACGTAACACTTTCTCCTGATATACCTCAGGATTATTAGTATTAACAATATCTTCGAATAGCTTGAGATAGTCTTGCATCTAGTAAATATTTACTTTAAATGACGACTTCTGCAAACAAGCTTACTATTCAATATCACGATGAACTCAATCCGTTGATATGGGAGAATAATAAACTTAAGCCTGAAATTAAAGAAAAGCTTTTGGAAGTCGCAGAAGCATTTTTAGAGTTTATTGAGATATCCGTTGATGTAGAAGATATAACTTTTACAGGTTCTTTAGCAAATTATAACTATACTGAATATAGTGATATAGATCTACACATTATTACTGATTTTGACGACTACAAAATTGATAAAGACTTGCTTAAAGATTATTTTAAAGCTAAAAAGTCTGTATGGAATAGTTCTCACAATATTAAAATAAAAGGTTATGATGTTGAGACATATATACAAGACAAGACAGAACCTCACCACTCTACCGGTGTATATTCAATTAAACACGATGAATGGTTAGTTAAACCTACTAAACATGCACCTATTGATAAGAAAGTATTATTAGCTAAGGTACAATCCTGGAAAGAGCTAATTGACTATGCATTAAGTGAAAAATGCGATTTAGAGTGTGCAGAAACAGTAAAAGAAAAGATTTTAAAAGCAAGACAAGCCGGGTTAGAAAAATCTGGTGAATTTTCATTGGAGAACTTAGCATTTAAAGAATTAAGACGTTCAGGAGACGTTGAACGTTTAATAAAAGGCGTAAACGACAAAATAGATAAAGAGCTTTCTCTCAGTCAAGAAACATTTAAATCGTTTATGGGTTTACCGGGTATGGGCGGAACCGGTAAAGGTAGCAGAGGACCTCATCATCAAAAGCTTGATGCAGGTGTTAGTAAACTAGTTAAATCGGATGGTAAGTCTGCTAAACTAGTAGCCAAAGTGCATACTGATATGGAAACCCCATTCCATGAAATAGAGAATCTTAAAAAGAAAACTACCGGTAGAACGTATTTACCAGTACAAACAGCTCACGCTATAGCTAGATTTTATAACCTTAATATGGATAAAGTTAATAAAGAACCACGCGGATTAAGCACGAGTGGTATATCTATTGGCTATGACCCAGCTGCAAGACAGTACTATTTAAGTAAGTAATACGATGGCTGATAACTTTATAACATTTTTCGAAGCAACATCTGACACTACAACACCAGCAGCTTCAGCTCAGCCTGGACGGTGGCAAAAGACTAAAAATGCTATTGCTAGTGGTGTAAACGCATTGCAACAAAAAGCAATTAAAGATATAGAGAATCCTAGTTTTGCGACTCGCTTAGTGACACGTATGGGTGGTGGAAAAATTGAAAGAGATGTTAAAAAAGAATTTGTTGTTCCTAATCTTGCTGCTTTACTTAAAACTATAGAAGCTCAGGAAAACGGCATACTACCTTTAACAAGTATTAATGGAAGTTTGATTCCACAAAATATATTAAGTCAAATTACTAACACAGTAAAAAGAGATTTAGAAGCAGACGAAGCAATATTGATTACTACATCTACTAAAGACCAGTCTGTAACTATTGCTAATATAAATGGTGTCTGGAGTGCTTACAAAACAGATCAAAAGAGATCAGAAAGAGATATCTCTATTGTCGTATTTGATGTTAGTAAGTTAATTGATGCAATTAACGCTCGAGGAAAGTCTGGTATATTTAAAGATAGAAAGGTCTGGACGTTAAACAGAAAAGATGCAGCTGCAGCGTTTAAAGAATTAATACCAGAAGAAGACAAGCTTGCACAACTACAGAAGCTACTTGATAACCCAACTCCAGTTCCAGATCAAAAAATTATTATTAGTAACCCTGCTGGTACTGATAGTGTAACTTTATTTTATTCTCAAAATCAATGGTTAGTATTCTCGTCTATTGCGCCAATACCTGAGCTGGTTATTAAAATATCAGAAATGCCGCTGCTCATTAGCTTATTAAGAAATAATGAAAACGATAATTTAGAGATTGCAAAGAGAAACGGTATTAACACAACCAATAGACCGAACAAGTTTAAAAAGGCAAGCTTAGATCATTTCTTTATGCCTTTACACCTTAAAACAATTCAACAACAAGCGGACCAGCCCGAGTTCTTCAAAGAAGAAGAAACCGAAATGAGTGATGCAGAACGTAAAGAAATTGAATTAACAATAAAATTCTTATCGATATTAGACATAAGTGAAAGAGTGCGGTTTAAGAATTTAGTGAATACTTTATCGGATAAAGATGCTCAAACAAGCAACTTTGAAATTAAGAGACAGGGTAGTAGTACTACTATTAATATTGGTAATATTGACGGTAAATTGTACGCATATGCAAAAATACCTACTGAAAAAGAATCTCAGGGGTATGTGAATAATTATACTAAAATTATAGCCCCACCTGAAGTTTCAAAAGTAATTCCTACAGTAGAACCAAACCTGCCTAATATAGTTACTCGTACAAGCGGTATAGAAACTAAACCTCGCACTAGAAGTTATTATGCAGAAAATAACGGGTTTAGTAGTATTTTTGAAAAAGCATTAAAACGTTTTGATTAAAAATGAGCGACGTTATTAATCAACAGTCTATTCTTAATAAGAGTAGAAAAGATAAATTCGTATTAGTATTGAATTTACCTGATCCTCTTAAAAAAATAAACACGTTCAGTACTGTTGATAGAAATACTAATAATGTTGTATTAGACTCTTTGCAGTATTCAGTCTATGGTACTGTTGTACCGAGTACTAATATTTTAGGAACTAACTTACCTTATGCAGGTCAGTCTTTAAATCTAACTACCGGTAAACGTGAAAAATACGAAGATGTAACGGTTAATTTTACGGTAGATAACGGATTCAATAACTGGTGGGTGCTTTGGAAATGGTTAGATTATATAAACGGTGTACAAACAAGTACTCTTGATCCTGACAATTTAACTCAGTTTGGCTTTAATAATACTTCAGGTTTAACTCAATACACTACTAATACCAATTTACAGCCGTATCAGACGACTATAACAGTGTATGGGTTGGATGAATACAACAATAGAAAAATCCAATGGAATTATACTAAAGCATTTATAACTAAGTTAACTGGAATAACCTATAACTATAGAGATGCTGAGCAGTTGGAGTCTTCTTTTACATTCTCATTCAGCCAGGTAATTGCAGAATTACTTTAATTTGTTGAGGTTTCATTTCGAAATTGCCTAAATAATAGTATAATACTACTATGGCTACTTTACGTCAAATCCAATCACCAGGAGTACAGATTAATGAAATCGATATCAGCACAACAGCTAATACGCCAAACGGAACGAGCATATTTATGGCAGGATTTGCTGCACAAGGACCTGCTTCCGAAATCATTAATATTACGACTAATCAAGACTTCGCAAACATATTTGGTACGCCAACAAATGCTGCAGAACGCTATCTTTATTATTCCGTACAGCAAGTTTTTAGTTCAGGTACAAACGCACAAGTAAGTGTTTATCGTTTACCTTATGGTACTGGTTTAGGTAATGGTTATAACTCCAACGTATATACAGCATTAGTTTACCCAGTTATTGCTGCAAGTTTAGGAACAACAGCACTATCTACTTTAGCTTTACAGGCTTCTGCAATTAATACAGCTTTAGCAGCTCCAGCAGCTTCAGCACAAGCTCTTTCGACAGCAAGCACATACTTCTTTGCACAACCAACACTTATTGAATTAAGTCAAAGTGATTACAATTCATTAAAACAAAACGGTGTAAGTTGGTCAACAGTTGGTGCATATAACGGTTCAGGTTTAAGTGCTATTAACGCTCTTTCAAGCTTAAACTTACCTGGTATCGGTATGGTAGTTATTAACGAAGCTCAAACAACAATCAATGAAAAGTTTGAAGGTCTTTACGTTAACTTAGCTGATAACACTAACTTAAACCCAAATACAAACTTCACTGCTGCAAACAATCTTTATAGTATTGCACAAGATAACGGTTTAGGTGCAGCTGCAACTTATACAACAGTACCTGCTACTCGTTATGCAGGAAGCTTCCAATTAAGTTCAGTTTATACAGACAATTCTGGTAGTATTTCACAAGTAATTGAAAACATTCCACAGTATGATATTTCAGTATTTGGTAATGGTGGTTTCAACGACTTAGGTATTCTTTCAGTATTCAAAGTCAGAACATCTCCATTTGGTACTAACCCATATCAATTAACTTATAACCTTGCAGAAGGTTATGCTACTTCGTTCTACTCTAACAGAACAATACAAGACGTAAACGGTGGTGCTCCTCAAAATGACTTCGTACAAAACGTAGTTAATAATAAATCAGCTAACATTTCCGTTCTTGTAAATCCAAACATTTCAAACAACACTGCTTGGTTAGATGCTAACGGTAATGCAGTTAAGAGTGTAAGAATTATCACGCAGTCAATTTATAGTGCTACTTCATCACTATCTGGTGGTGCAACAGGCTACTTTGCTGCAGATAATCTATACCCATTAGGTGTATATTCACCTTCCTTAAACACAACAACTAATAAAGTTATTGGTAATGTTACAGGTAAATTACAAACTGCATTAAATCTTGCTGCTAACGCTGATGTATATAACATCGATGTTGTAGCTGATGCAGGTCTTTCAACGATTGCTGCTTACTCGTTATCTACAGTAAACACAACTGGTATATTTGAAAGTTCGTTATTCAACTCTCAAATACAGAGCGCAAACAACTACCTAACAACTTCTGACGGTACATTTGCATTTGGTAATGATTCAACAAATATTCTTTCAACTTGGAATCAAGTAACACAACAATTCGTACAATTTACAACAAATGTACGTAAAGATTGCTTGTTTATTTCAGACCCATTACGTAGTGTATTTGTACAAGGTGCAAATTATAAGACATTAACCAATAAGAGTCTTAACTTCTCACAAGCCATTTACTGGCCATTAAACAACCTTTATAGCGGTATTAACTCGAGTTATGCTGCAACTTATGGTAACTGGGTACAACTAGTTGACCAGTTTACAAGTCAACCAATCTGGATGCCATTCTCAGCATATGCTGCAGCAGCATTTGCAGCTAACGATGCAGTAGCTTATCCTTGGGGTGCACCTGCTGGTTTAAATCGTGGTGCAATAACTGGTATTACAGATATTGCAATCAACCCACAACAGAAACAACGCGACTTACTTTATAAGATTGCTGTTAACCCAGTAGTAAACTTCCCAAATGAAGGGTTCACGATCTACGGTCAAAAGACATTATTACAAGCTCCAAGCGCATTTGATCGTATTAATGTACGTCGTTTATTCTTGTTCTTAGAAAAGTCAGTACTCAATACTACAAAGTTCTTCGTATTTGAACCTAACACGACATTTACACAGAACCGCTTAGTTAATACAATTAAGCCAGTATTCGACTTAGCAAAGAATACACAAGGTTTATACGACTACTTAATCGTATGTAACAATACTAATAACACACCAAGTGTTGTAGATGATAACTCGCTAGTTGTAGATATCTACATTAAGCCAGTTCGTACAGCAGAGTTTATCTTAGTAAACTTCTATGCTACTAAGACATCTCAAAACTTCAACGAGTTATTACAATAACCTTAACATAAATATTTAATATGTCACAAACTATACAAGACTTCTTTCGCGTAGCACAGCAAAGAGATTTCGCAAGAGATTATATGCTACGTGTTGTATCTTTAGGTAACGATACATTAAACGAAGATGATTTCGTTTATATTACAACAACTCAACTACCTTCAAGAGACATCACTAATCAAACTGCTACGTATATGGGATTAGATTTCAACTTCCCTGGCACTGTAAAGTATCCAGGTAGCAATGCTTGGAACGTAACATTCCGTAACGATAAGGGTGGTATTATTCGTAAAAAGCTTGAAGATTGGCAGATCAATCAAGTATTCGATGATGCTTCTAGTACAGGAGACTTGTCTGTAAGAGGTACTGAATCTATCATTCAGCTCAATCTTATTGATGACAAATTAAATGTTCTCAATACATACAAGCTTTACGGAGCATATATCCAGAAGCTCGGAACTGTTGATTATAACGTAGCTGGTACAGGTGCACCTTTATCCTTTACTGCTGCATTAGCTTATCACTATTGGAGACACGAATAAGATTTAGTATATAATTATATTACAAACCTGGCTGAAAAGTCAGGTTTTTTTGTTATATTAGCCTTAAGTATTATTATGCCACAAACACGGCCTGAAGTAAATCAATTTTATAAAACCGCTTTAGAATACGGTTTTAATAAAAAATATAACTTTCAAGTAGAGAGTATATCTCCGTTACCTACCGATGTTCAGACTTATGTGGATAACTTTGAAGATTATAATTTATACGTACAATCAGCTAGTGTTCCTACTCGTAAAATAAGCATAGCAAAAGTACCTTATAAGGCATTTGAATTTGTAGTACCGACTAATGTAGTATACTCTGATAATGAAAATTGGAGTGTTGAGTTTATATCAGACAATTACAATATATTAAGATCATTGTTTGAAGTTTGGAGTAAGGTGCTTTACGATAATAGCACTAATTCGACTTCAGATATCGACTTCGCAAAGACAAACTTAAAGCTCAATTTATTAGCAGATGCATATGTAGCAGGTAGCAATGAAGGCGCTTCTCAATCCTTGCTTATATCAAAAGTATATACTTTATACGGTCTATTCCCTACATATATAGAACCTATAGCTTATAATATTTCAGATGCAGGTACAGAAGTAGCAAAGTTTAAAGTAACGTTTGCATATCAGTACTTTGAAATGGATGACTCGTTTGAAACCCCAGATATGGTTTCTTATACTAAAAAAACCGATAAATTCAATAAAGCTGCAGCAAACGGTACAAGCGGTTTAAACCCTGCTAAACCTGGTTTAACATTATTAGGGGCTTTGAATTCTATAACTAAAGTAGCACGTGGAGTAGGCAATACTGCTAATGCTCTACGCTATGCTAGTAGGTCTATAAGAGGTAAATAAAGTGTAACCTTACAATAAATATTAATATGTCCCAAGATCTATCCTTATTCTATTCGACAGCAACCCAGCGCGGATTTTCAAGAGATTTCCAAGCCAGGGTTTCTTCATTAGTAATAAATGGTAGTTCTTTAACTGAAGAAGATCTAGTATATATTAAAAACGTTTCTATACCTAATAAAAAGGCAGCTATTGCTTCAGTAAGGTATTTTGGTGCAGAAGTACATTCAACTGGTACCAGAGACTTCGGTGATAGCAAACAATGGGAATTAACATTCTACACCGATCAAGTACTTTATTTAAAGAGGTGGTTTGAGGAAAGACTAGAAGAAGTGGCTTCTAACGTTGATGTAAGAGCTGTAAATGGTAATCCTACTAGACGTTATAATGCTAACCCTGTACCAGACGATAGCAGTTATGCTACTCTTGATATTGTAGATGATAACTTAGAAAAGTTAGTACAATACAAATTAACTGGTTTGTTCGTAGTTAATGCACCTGGTATAAACTATGATCTAGCTGGAACCGGTAAAGTACAAGAATTTAAAGTAACGTTAGGCTATCAACGCTGGGACGTAACATATCAAAGTGATAGTCAAATAGCTTATAACCAGAGTAATGGTTCAGCTGGAGGAGGACTAACACTACTAGGTGCTCTCAATCAAGTAACCAATATTGCGCGTGGAGTTGGTAATGCTGCTAATGCTATACGCTATGCAGGTAGATCTATAAGAGGTAAGTAATATGGTCAATCAAGACTTCTTAACTCAGGTACTATCAGATCCTGCTCTGCATATACCTATTGAAGCTAACTTTGTAGTTAGTATAGAAGGTATTTCATCTATAATTAATAATTTAGAAAACAATCTTGATATAATTTCAGATAACGCTTTAACAGTGTATAACGGCACGATCTGGAGTCAGATAAAACAATTATCAGATAATGACATTTTTTTCGCTAACGGAATAACAATACCTGGTGAAGGTAGTAACTCGTCTCGTGTCGGTATTGAAAACAGTACTACTGGTGGTTTGTTGACAGGCCCTACACTAAGAGGTCGTAAGAGTTTAGGTAACTTCGAAATATCATTTTTAGAAACCAATAGTTCATTTATTGACTATGTGATGAGACCTTGGGTAGTAGCTGCAGCACAATACGGTTTGTTTGCAAGAGGTGGTAATAGCTCTCAAAACTTTAAGACTAGAGTTACTGTAAATTATCTTGATAAGACTTCTAACGATCCAGCTAATCCAATATACCGTAAAACAATAAGCTTTGTTAATGCAGTTCCAGTTGATGTAGCCGGGTTTGAGTCAGCGTATGGCAATGGCAAGGTGGGTATGCGTACGGCTAAGACGGTATGGACATACTCTACATACGAAGTAAGTCAATAAGGCATGCCTTTCAAGTTAAATGCCTATCTACCTAGCTTGCAAGCTGAGGTACAGATAAAAGAGCTCTATTATAAGCAATATAGAGAGCTTGTTAAGAGCTTATACAATACTGACAAGAAAGAAACAATACAACAGTATAATTCTATACTACAAGATCTATGCTCAGATATTTTAGATAAAGATATTACATTTGAAGACAAGCTATCTCTATTATTAACAGTACGTAACTATTGCGTTAGTCCGGATTTAAATCTTAAATGTACCTTGCCTGGTAATAATACATTCACCTATACTACTACTGTTGAAACATTACTACAATTAATTAAGGCTATTAATAAATCCAGCACTTTAGAATGGAACGGTATTAGTGTTAGTTTTTCGTCTTATAAAGCACGAGACGAGCACGTTTTCCTTAGTAATAACAATGATATATTTGTTGTTTTAGCTTCATACATAGATTCTATAAAAATAAACAACGAAACCGTTATATTCAAGGATTTCACATTAGAAAACAGATTGCAAATAGTGTATTCATTACCCCATGCCTTATGTAATCAGGTATATCAAAATATACTAACAATTGAAGAAAAGTACGAAGAAGAAGATTTGCTTGTAATAGTTAATCCTGCCAACAAAGAGCCTGTACTGAGAATGTCAAAAAATATTACATGTCAGTCTATGCAAAAGCTCATAGAATACAATTTTACTGAAAATCTTAATAACATATACAGAGCTTTTTATAATATGGTAAGGTATGCAGGGTTTTCACCAGAATATATTGACACTATTACACCAGTTGAAATGCAAGTATACTGGATGTACTATGCACAGGATAACGAAAAAACATCTGAGAATAAAAATGATACAGGTGGTTTGAACTTACCTGCAGGCGGCTCTCTAAACTCTGAACTTGGTTTTTAACATGACAAATATAAACGATATTATTTCAACACTTAATTCTTACACATTAAAAAATACATTCGATGTGTACATACCCTCTCTGAAAAGAGATGTGAAGTTTAAACCAATTACTACTAAGCAACAGCAGTCCTTTTATACATGTTTGGTTGATAATATTATCTATAATACACGGTTTATAATAACTACGTATAATGTTATTAAGGAGAGCTGCACAGAGCCTGATATAATTGACAGTCTCACTATAATTGATCGTTTAGTTATATTACTGGCTTTAAGAAAAAACACTTTAGGTTCGAATATTATAGTACATAAAGATGATGTAGATTGGGCTGTTTCTTTTGATTCTTCTTTAGAATATGCAAAAACTCTACAAATACCTGAAAGCAAGACTTGTATAACGAAAAACATACAAGTAGATATACATGTGCCTCTAATTGTAGATCAATATGGTATGGAAAAAGAGTTAAGAGAAAAAGAGCCTGTTGATAAAAACGTAGACTATAACAATGCTGTTGAGCAAGCTATACTGAACGAAGCATGTAAGTTAATAAAAGAAATCTATGTAATAGAGGGTTCTGATCCGATTAGTTTAAACTACAATGCACTTACATATACAGATAGGTTGACTCTTATAGAAAATCTTCCAGCGGAAATATTGCTAGAATTGCAAAACTATGCAAAAACTATTAATATCATAACAAGCGATTTATTAACTATTGATACAGATAATAATGATACTGTAACTATTGATATTGCGGTGGATTTCTTCTTAGATAAGTAACATAAAGAATACTCTTATCGCTAAGTATTTTAGTGTCAACAACCGGTTACAATACAGAAGAGGAACAAGTACAGACGCCAAGTGCTTCCTTGAATCCTGGACTTACTAAAGAGCTTAATGTAAAACTGGATGATAATTTAGATAAAATAAAGCAATCCTTAACAACCTTCAATAAGACTGGTGAAAACATAGAGACTTTATCTAAGCAAGTAGAAAAGCTTGTAAAAGTATTAGAAGAGAGATCTGAGCAGAAAACAGAAACAAAAGCAGGAGAGTCTGCAAAAGTATTGTCTGATTATGAAAAAGCTTTAAAAGGAATTGAAAGAAAATACAATGAACGCAGTAAATCAGGTTTAGGAAATACTTTATTGGGCGGAGAGACTAACAAGGCTTATCAAGAAATAAGAAAACAAAGAGAACTAAAACAACTTAAAGCTGATAATCCTGAAGAAGCTGAAGCATATGAAGCTCAAAAAGCTGCTGAAGAAAAAGAGAAAAGAAAAAAAGCTAGAGCTAAAAGAAAGGCTAAAAAAGAGGAAAAGGTTCAAGCTGAAGTTGAAGAAACAACAGCGGTACCTGCTCCAGTAGTTGGTAATGTGGCAAAAGTACCTGAAGCTGAAAAAGAACAATCTCAAAGTGCTACCGGTGCAATAACTGAAGCTTTAAAGCCAGTACCGGAACCTGATACAGGTAAAAAGAAGAAAACCCCTGCTGGTGCTAAACCATTAAAAATAGAACTTTACGACGTTAACAAAAAGGTATTAGATAAATTAGAAGAGCTATTTAATAAAGTATTTGAAAATGCTGGCTTAAAAAAGAATGAAGAAGCTCAAGATGCCGGGGCTACTGGCGGTGGTTTCATGGGTTTAGTAGCAGATATTAAACAAGCAGTACAAGGATTAAAAGGTTCAGGTAAAGCAGTTGAAAAGACAGCTGAAAAAGCTGGCGAAAAGGCTGTAGAAAAAGCTGGCGAAAAGGTAGTCGAGAAAGCAGGCGAAAAAGCGATAGAAAAAGCCGGTGAAAAAGCTGGCGAAAAGGCTTTAGAGAAAGCTGCAGTTAAAGCAGGTGAAAAGACTCTTGGTAAATCGTTACTTAAAAAAATACCTCTAATAGGGCTAGCTGCTGGTGGAGTATTTGCTGCTCAAAGAGCGTTTGCTGGTGACTGGCTTGGAGCTAGTGGAGAGCTAGCTTCTGGAGCTTTAAGTATGATACCTGGTTTAGGTACAGCTGGTTCTATTGCAATTGATGCGGCTTTAGCTGGTAGAGATGTATACAAAGCAACTCATCCAGAAGGAAGTACTGGGGCAGAGACAAGTCCTGAAATAACTCCTGAAAGCAAAGACGCTACTACACCTCTTCCTCCTGTACAAGGAGAATCAGCTTTAAAAGAACCTGCTACAGCTCCAACAGGAACTCCTAAGATAGAGTTTAAATCACCAGTAGTTCCTGAAATTACACCAGAACCTACTGGCCCTACAGCAGCTATAGCTACTACCCCTAGCCCTGAGCCTGAGGAATCTGAGGAAGGTTCTGATACATCAGGTCTTGAAGATAGTATAAACGCTTTAAAAGAAACAATAGCTAATCAATCTATCGACGGTGCATCTGTTAATAGTAACGTGTCTAGCAATTCTAGCGGATCAACAGTGTATAATATCCGAGCCGGGGCTGGAGAGGAAATAAACTCATCCCGTAATAAAACCGATGCAAGACTCACTCGCTTTAGAGCCTTAGCTTAAATATTAATATGGCAACTATTCCACTTCCAGTTACTAATTCAAAGATTGCACCTATTTCGTTGCCAGCAAAAACAGGACAAGAAATTAATGGAGTTGCTTCAGTTTTAGGTTTAAGTTATACGCAAAATAATGGTGGTGCACCTGTATTAGGAAATCCTAGCAATCCGTTTATTTACAAAGTACATAGTGATTATAGATGGACTTTAAACACAAATAAAGAAGTAAGAGGTTTTGTACCGAGAGTAACTCTTACTGAATACAAATTAACTCAATCCGGTCAATTAGGATCATTAAAATTGCAGTTAATGGCTACTACAGAGTCGTCATTAGGTGTACAAGTAGGCTTAATACCTGCTTCTAATTATATTGGTCAAAAAGCAGGTGATATAACTAATGCAGCACTTTCTAGAACCAAATACGGTGCATTTGCTCCATTAGCTGGAAGACTAGTAGGTACAGCAGTCGGGGTTGCTGCAGATGTTGGTTTAGCAAAAGCAATACAAGAAGGAGCAAGTACAATTACTCATCTAGAGTATCTACAACCTTATTATAACCTTTATCCTTCCAAACCGACTGGGTTAATATACGAACTTCCATATTTAAATATTGATAACATGACAAGTATTAATAGTACTTGGAAAAACGCTGATACTGATAAAACTATGCAAAACATAAAGCAGTTAGGCGGGCAAGGTTTATCAGAAGCAATAAGCTCTGGTTTAGGTGGTGGTAAGAAAGGCGGTAAAGCTGCAGGACAATTTGCAGAGTTTATTAAAGGCTCAATTGGAGCTGCCCAAGCTGTATCTCAATTAGAATTTGCACTAGGCAGTCCAGGTCAAGGTGTAGAAAAGATTAAAGTGTTCACACCAGCAGATGACGGAGACGAGATTAATATAACATTTTACTTGTTTAACACAGAAGACATAAATGATATTAGAAATAATTGGAATTTCTTATGGTCTTTAACTTATCAAAACTTACCTAATAGAAGAAGTATAAACTTATTAGATCCTCCGTGTGTGTACGAGGTAGACGTACCTGGTTATAAACGCTTCCCTATAGCAGCGATGACCTCTTTAAAAGTAACTAACGAAGGCACTACACGTTTAATTAATATGAACACCGGAGACATGGTAACAATTGTTGATGACAATGTTAAAATGATTCCAGAAGCTTATAAAGTTACAATGACGTTAAGGAGTTTACTATCAAATACACGTAACTTATTCTATAACTCTTATAACAATTCTAGCAAAATAAACGTAAACGGGCAATCAACAGGCAACTATTAAACATGGAAACCGGACAAAAACAAAACAATATTACTGGTTTACAGAATCTAAGTTTATTAAACTTAGAGAATCTGTTTAATGTTTACACTGCAAATGTGTACAGTACACAACAAAATTATTTTTATAATTTGCTAGGTACAGTTAATATACCGAGCGACTTAGATAATAGTACATATAACATTTTTACTGTAACTACTGATTACATGCCATGGACTTTAATTTCTCAAAAAGCTTACAACACTCCGCAGCTGTGGTGGTTAATATGTTGTACTAACAATATACAAAACCCTATACAGTTTCCAAAAGCAGGTACTACCCTAAAAATATTAACACCTGCATATGTTTCAGCTATATTACAACAAATAACTCAGAGTCAATAAATGGCTATAGCAACAACATTAGTCAATAATAATCCTCAATTAAATGAGATTAATACAAGAATATATAATGGTCAAAAATACCAGATAGATATTGTATTTGACAATTTGCAGGGTAATAGATTTCAATTAAACCTTGCAAGTGTTGTAGATTTAGAAATAGAAGAAGATAGTAGAGATTGGTATAGGGTAGCTGCTCTTACAATAAAAAATCCAGATAACTTGTTTGAAAAAAAGCTATACTCTAGCGATACCCCGGACAAGTACTATAAGTTTAGAAACGATGGTAGAGATATTGTGTATATAGCTATTAAACCGATTGATGATGATACTTTAAAGGATAGCAATTTGCAAATCGATTATGACGTATGGGGTATGTCGTATGCATTCTCTATATATGATCGTAAAGAAATTGTAGGTGAAACATCTAAGCAAAAGCAATTAAAGCTTTATTTGTGGGAATATGAACATCAAATAATGTCTGAGTACAATTTACCTGTTTCTTCGAATGAACTATTACCTGCAAGTATTGTACCTGCTTATGCAACTGATGAACAGAAATTGGTTAATACGGGTAATGTTATAAAACTTATAATTAATAAGAGTTTACAAAACTATATTAACCCTGCACCAGTGTTTAGTAAGGATTGGGATGTAGGATCGAGCAAGATATTTTATACTGCACCAGCAAACTATACTGCTGCTAATAGTTTAGAGTATCTAATCAAAAAGCATGTAAGCTCTCAAATAGGTAGCAACGGCGGAGCTGATCCATGTATACTTTCTCGTACCAGATTCACTAAACAATGGAGGTTAGTTTCTTATAGTAATTTCTTTTCTAGAGCTGTTAAGAGTAGTGCTAGTACTAGACCAGGTATAGCAGTTCCAGAAGCAGGTGACTTACAAAGAGAAATTATTACAGTAGCGGATCAAACAGGGGATAGAGGCAACGAATACTCTTTTGCACTTCCTAACTCTCCTGTACGTTCGACTTCTTATCTATACACTAATTATCAAAACCCCATCACAAGTACTATAAAAAACTTACATATAGTAGATATGTCTACTATAGACAATGCGTTTGAACTAATAACAACACCTTGTTATAGTAATAATCATAAAAATAAAACATTTAGCGTAGACTTTGCTAATAATACTATTGAGAGTGTAAAGAACTTTATTGATATAAATTATACTAATAAGTTTAAATTATATTCTAAGCCAGATACTTTATTGACTCTAAACAAGACTAAAACTGATACTCATTCAGTAAGAAATGTACATTCGTTAAGTCCTGACAAGATCAGTCAATTGGCTGAAGCTCGTAACTTTTTATTAGCAGGAGCTGTATTTTATAATACTTCTTTAAACTTTGAAGCAATAGGTTCTGTAATACGGGAAGCAAGTACGTTTATTAGTGTTGAAAGTGAAAGTGGTGGGGTTCTAAATGAATATAGTGATAAATTACTTGGCCAATGGATGGTTTATAAGGTAGTACATAAATTCACAGATACCGATTATACTAACAACATTACCGCTGTACGTGTACACGCTAATGAGAATATTAACATTGATAATAATATAGCTTAAATAAACATATGGCTTTAAGTGCAACACAGGTAATACAAACATTTGACTACTATAGTAGTAAAATACTACTACCTGGTTATACTGCATTAGGTTATGAAAGTGAACAAGGTATAGCTAAAGCAGATTATAGTACAGGTTTTTCATCTAACCCTATAGGTTCGAAAATAGATTTATTCAATCATTTAAACGATCCGTGCTTAGCTGTATATGCACCTAATCCGGTTTTTTCTATAAACAAATCTTTATCTGCACTTGACCCTCAGTGGTTTAACGGGTGGTGGGATAATGCGATGTTTTACTCTCATCCATCAGTTACATCACAGCTTAAGTTAGATTCGCCTGGAGTGTATCAAGATTTTTCTGATTCAGTAGGTACACTTACATATGCTCCAGAGACAGATGATCCTACCGATCCTACATATGGTAACGACGCTGTAAGTCCGAGCATATCTCATAAAATACCAAACCGGTTGTTAAGTGTTATGAAAGGGTTAAATTCTAGTATACAAACTAATTTCAATGGCTATACCCCAGCTAATTTTGGACCTTTAAAGGGTACATTCTTACAACAAGTTAACGCTATAAAGGGTATAGCTGGTTCGTTACAGAGCACTATTACAAGTGATGTTGGAGCGTTGAAGAACAAATTACCATTCTCTACTCATATTACCGGTAACTTAGTAGTACCTTCTAGCTGGTCTCATACCTATAACATAGAGGGCTTATCTTCAATTGTAGATAAAACTAATAACATTATAAAAGCACCAGGTCGTTTATTGTCTGATGCTATGATAAAGGTACAGAATTTAATTCCTAAAGTTACCTTACCATCTATAAGCAAATTAGTAGGTGCATATGTACCTGATATGCCTGCGGTAAGTAATGTTATCGGTAATATACAAGCTGCAAGTACACTTGCTAAATCAGTAGTAAGCACTGCTCAAGGTGCTTTAGCTGCAACAAATACTATTGCAAGTAGCGTTGGTAACATAACAGCTACAGTTGGTACAGTAGCGGCTACAACATTATCTATTAAAAGCACTGCAGATGTACAAAACCTTAATAAGATTGTTACTCAAAATGGAGTTACATCTGCTCTAACTCAGCAATCTGAAAGCACACTATCTTCATTAACTAATAATAGTGCAGTGGTAATTAATAGTGGCAATATCAGCAATACCGGTAATTCTTCTGTATTAAATATAAACACAATGAAATATCCTACATAATATGAGAGATCAAGAGTTATATTTTAGCATATATTTGGGTATAGTAGTACAAAACAATGACCCTGAACATCGTGGTAGGATTAAAGTATGGGTACCATATATTACTAACAATGTTTATAATAAATGGAATCAATTAAAAACTGATCAAACATTTGCAGTACCAGGTTCTCCAGGTGGAGAAAATCTAAGCAATATATTACCTCAATTAAGAGACGAATTACCTTGGGCTGAATTTGTAAGTCCAATTATAGGCCAGAGTGCTACGGGTTATTATAATGCTGCATCAGATACTAATTCAGTTTCAGATGCTCCTTTAATTTTCGGTCAACCAGGTACCAATTTTAGTAATACAGCTTCTGCTAATAGTTTAGATCCTGAGAATAAAGGTGGAAAACCGGGGGCAGTTTATGAAAGCAATCCTGTAAGTGATGCATTTGGTAATACGTCTAAAATATTAAGCCAATATGCAAATGAAAATTCAAGTACATACAAGCCTTCTACTTATTCAAATGCTGCAAAGGGTGTATTTTCTATACCAAATGTAGGTGCCCATGTTTGGGTGTTTTTTAAAGACGGTATGCCAATGCATCCAAGATATTTTGGTGCTGCATTCGGTCAAGAAGATTTTAACAGTATATTTAAGTCTGGAGATGGTTCTTATCCTGATTATCCCGGTGTATATGAAAATAAGAGCACCAATGTTACATCAGATAACTCTACCTACCGTAATAAGATGGTTATCAACCAGCGCGGTGCAGCAATAGAGATTATTAACACTACTGATAGAGAATCGTACAAAGTAACTCATTTCGGTGGTGGTTATTATGAGTTAAATAATGCTTTTACTTCTTTATTTAACCCTAAGAACTTACAGTTATTAACTTTAGCAGATAAGTTTGAAACAGTAAACGGTAATAATAGTACATTTGTAGGTAGAGACAATGATTATATTGTACAAGGAGATCATTGGCTTAAGGTTGGTAACTTTAACTTTGATGCAATAAACAGTTGGTATGAGTCGTATTCTCAATTAAGTGGAGTAACAGACCCAACACAAATACAATCAATACTAACTAAAACTCTTTCTGCTATTACACCACAAGAAAAACAAATGGGGTTTGGTGGTAATAGTTTTGAGTTTATTGCAAAACATAAGGTTATTACAGTTGGTTTAGTACAAAATACAGCTCAGGCTTATACCAATGTACCTGATCTTGTTAACGGTTTAAACCTCGTAACTAGTGTTTCTCCTAATATTGCAGCAGGATATTTTCAACCTATTACAGAAATTATCGCACCTTATAAGGAACTATTTGTTCCAGATATGCCTGGTGGTAATTTAGATATATTTGCTACAAGCAGGTTTAAAGTACAATCTGGAGCGGGTGGAGCATCAATACAAACTACTGGTAACCTAAAGATGATGGGTGGTATAGTAGATGTAAGGGGTGACCAAATTAATGTAGGTGCTAATGGAGGTCAAGTATCTATAGACGGTAGTGTAGTAACTATTAATGGTGATTCCTTAGTACTAAAGAGCAATCTTGATAGACAAGTTGTTGTAGATAGTACATTAGGTGTTTCAAAGAACGTTATTATTGGTGGTGGTGCTTATGTAGAAGGAGAATTATTCGTAAACCATATTACAGCCCCTATCGAGTATCAAGTTACCGAAAACACTCAAATTGTTGCTCAAGGACCAGTAGTAAATGAAGCTGGCCTGACAGGTCAACCTGCAGGTGGGTGGAATATAATAGGCGCTGACCCATACGGTACAATTGGTGTAATTATACCTGAATTAAAAGTATTTAGCGGTGCTTCTCAAATCGGTGCTACACAACCTCAATTTGTCAATCTTTCAATAACTACCGGTACTATCACACTTAACAGTTTAGGTACTGGTATGCTAACTATAGCACAACCTCACTCTCATGTGTTTAAGAATATACCTCTTACACTTAAGAACAAGCCAGCGGTAAACGGAGTAGTAGTACCAGGACCTAACGAATTTAATACCTATGCTGCTTCAGTTATCGGAAGCTCTGATGCTGTAGCTATTAATGCAGAACCTCGCTTTGACGGAAGAGTACCTACAGTGGGTGTTCCTCCACCTTCACTTTATTCAGTTGGTGTGGAGGGATCACCTATTAACTACCCGAACGGTCCTGGTTCTAATGTTGCAGGACCGGCGATGGTGCCTGGTACTTAAGACCTCGGTAATACGTTATTAGTAGTAATAATCTGTACAGGCTCTTTTGTCTTAATCTTTAGATTATTAGTCTTAAAGAACTTATTTGGTACGTTAGCAATTGCTTGACCAATAGACGATACTGGATACTTTTGGCCTTTCTTAGAAGCGTTAAAGTTGTAAGCACCATTCTTGATAGAGTCAATAACAGTAACTACATCATCATCCTCTGGAATCTGTAATACCCAACCTACCAAGTCTTTAGTAATAATGCCGGTAGTATCAGATACAAGCATAACGAATTGTTGCTTTGGCTTTGGTTCGCCTTCTTCATCGTTACCTGTTTCTTCAGAAGGGTCAATTGCTTCTTCTTCTGATTTAGCTGCTTCATCAACAGCTACAGTAGCATTGCTTAATAGATCGAGGATTTCATCGATCTTTTCTTGATCTTCTACAGTTTTTTGTAAAGCTGCAATAACAGCCTGTAATTTTACGTATTCTTCCTTAGACATAGTTTATATTGGTTACAGGTACTATGTTATACCATATTTCTACTTAATCAAGTATAAACATTGGATTTTTCATGTTTATACAGGGTATATTCATAAGGTAAGTATAAATACTAATATGACGTTTTTCGAATTAATGGAATCTTATGGTATGATTAAAAAAGAACAGCGCATGTTCTACCCTAAAAACTTTAATTTATCAGAAGGATTTTTGAAAGCTCTTAAAGCAGAGATTGCTTTGCAAGAAAAAGCAGGTATTACACCTGAAAAGTTTTCACACAAACTTAATAGAGCACTTCAGTTCCATATTGACGAACATAAAAAAACCCCTGCACCGAAGTGAGGGGTTAGATGTTTGTTAGGTGTGAACTGTTCTAGGTCTTAGAACTTGAATTTGTAACCAACATTATAACCGGTAATCTGGTTAGCAGAGCTCGTTAAGTCGGTACGTTGTGCAAATAGATTTGCAGCTACACCGTGGAACTCAAGACCAATTCCTGGTTGATAATATTTCTTAACGTTCTTAAGAGCAGCAATTGTAGCAGCACCTGGATCATTAAAGCCAACAACTAGTGCTGGAACAACTTTAAGAGCACCAAATGTATTAATTGGTGTGTTGACACCGAATTCATAATTGTTGCTACGATTAACTGTATCGTTAAGTGCGCGACCTTGCCAGTTAAGATGACCACCGAACCAGCTACCACTTAATTTAACAAATGGTAAGAAGTTATGGTTAGTACCTGTGGTTTCTGTCGAGCTAATATGTCTTAACTCAGCACCGAGTGTTAAGTCAGCGAGAGGAGACGTGAACTTGTAACCGGCATCGAGAAAAACACGCTTTAGACCAGATGCATCGGTTGTTGCAGTTGTTACTGATTTACCAGCAACTACAGCAGTCGAGTAGGTGGTTGTTGAACTGACCTTGTCAAATGCTGTTACAGCAAGATCAATGCCGTATACATTTGTACCAACGCCAGCTGTTGCATAGTTAGTGCCGACTAATTGACCCTGCTGGATTAACTTTGATGTAAATCCGAGATCTAAGTCACCGCTAACTGGAGCAGCTTTTACAACGATTGCGATTAATGCTAATGCGAGGAAT
>Ga0208253_1000091_pt1 | contig 39462 bp, 46 predicted proteins | sample CryBogCBE10Oct08_FD_184573 | JGI IMG/M metagenome (GOLD analysis project Ga0208253, IMG submission 184573) | Freshwater microbial communities from Crystal Bog, Wisconsin, USA - CBE10Oct08 (SPAdes) | ecosystem: Environmental > Aquatic > Freshwater > Lake | place: Crystal Bog, Wisconsin, USA...
GAAACATCGGAACATAAATTCTGGCGGTCCCAAGGGGATTCGAACCCCTGTTGACGGCGTGACAAGCCGCTGTAATGACCAGGCTATACTATGAGACCATATAGAAACACACTAGAAGAGGCGACCTCGTGGCCACAAGTTCCTGCTTATCTCTAATGTGTTTTTATATGGTAGGGGCACAGAGAATTGAACTCTGGTTTACCGGTTAAAAGCCGGTTACTTTACCACTAAGTTATACCCCCAAAATCAAACCATTTGTTTTGCTGACGCACTATTTGCTATGCTCAACGAGGATTAGCGGCCGCATTACCGTTTATGTACATAGTTACTCAGGGTTGACGTTTCCCCCATGGCTTACGTCAGCAAAACAAATGGTTATGGTAGGAGAGGTCGCCTATGCCTCTCTTTACTAAATGACTTGTTTATAACCTCTACCATACTAAAACACATTAGGACGTCAATGCCGTTACCACCAGGGTCTTCTCACGGTGCCGTCCACCGATAAGGCAATGTCCACATTACACTTCAACTTAATCCAGCACCGTCGGATGGCTTCCTGTGATTATGGCCAGAGTCAGCACGGCTGCTGATAATTCTCTGCCAGTCACCTACTGGAGTTGGTAACCTAATGTATTTTAGTATGGTACTCCGTACCAGAATCGAACTGGTCTTCCGGCCGTGAAAGGGCCGTGTCCTAACCGATAGACGAACGGAGCAAAAACTACCTCAAATTTTTAAAGAACGGATTCAATTGTATCACAACTAAATCTTTTTGTCAACTAGAGTGTTGTACGATGACAACACTCCTTTTTTTTCTTACTCTTTTAACGGAACATATTTCGGATCACACGGAGCATTTTTTCTGTAATTAACAGGAAAATGCCAGAAACGACACTTTTTACATTCCATCTTTTTGTTTCCTTATTCAACTAAAGAAACTTTATTCTATCACAACTGGAGATTTTGTCAACCAGTTTGTTGTTAAACTACAACACCTTCAACTTCTTTTTTATGGAATTTTAAGACTGCTTCCCATGCTTTCATTTCTCCTTTGTGTGGAGTGTAAGCAGGAACATTCTTACGAATTCCATTAACTTTACCCTTATAATCGAAACAATGTGTTCCTGTTTTCCAACCAGTAACTTCAAACACTTCGTAACCAAAAGCTTTTAACTTATTAATCTCTTTATCTGTTATCATTTGTTTCCTTATCTACTAAAGAAACTCTAGTATAACACAACTGGCCGATTTGGCAAATGTAATACTTTAGTTCTCAAGCAAATCAGTCAACTATTCTGGAGTAGGTGACAGGAATCGAACCTGCATAAAACAGATTTGCAATCTGCTCCCTAGCCTTTCGGGTCACACCTACACTATCTCTGGCGGAAGATTAGGGAGTCGAACCCTATCTACATCTTTCAACGTAGTGCAGATTAGCAATCTGTTGCCTTACCGTCCGGCCCATCTTCCATGTTTGGCGGAGAGCAGAGGAGTCGAACCCCATCCACCTTTCAGCAGAACCTGGTTTTCAAGGCCAGTCGGGGAACCAACTCCCCTGCATTACTCTCCAAAAACAAAAAACCTCAGATTTTTTAGGTCTGAGGTTTGTGTATGAATTCTTTTTTACTTAAAACTTATACACAAACCCCACTTCCAAATGCCCATGAATTATCGGCGCAAATCTCTGTGCGATAATTATGTTGTAAGGATGTCGGTTTGGTCGAAAACATTTTTCTCTCTGTTTAAAATTTGTTTAAGTTTCTATTATATAGGCATTTTAATTGCCTGGCAAGCGAATTGTTGAAAATAAATTTGGTCCAGGTAGCAGGATTCGAACCTACCCCGTATCAATTATGAGTTGACGGCACTACCACTATGCTATACCTGGATTGGTCCGGCGTAGAGGAATCGAACCTCTATAAACACTTTAGAAGAATGTTGTCCTATCCGTTGAACGAACGCCAGAAAATTATTCGGTTATTACCTCCAAACTATCTCTTTTAAGCCAAAAGACCTCTCGGATCCTATCACTCTCTGGAGTGAATTTAGTTACAGGCAAAAACTCCACACCCTCTATCGTCCTAGTTTCCCAGCTCGAATAATGGTAATATTTTTCCTGATTTAGTTTGGAACGATAGTGGATTAATTTGTTTTCTGATTTCATTTTATGTATTCTACAATAAAAAAAGGGGACTATCAAGCCCCCTTGTTGTTTTCCAGCGACAAATTATTTTTTGTCTTGGAATCTTTCAGGATAGTTTAGACGTTCCCATTCTTCGTCTGATACGGGCCAGTAGTTATTCATCTTTAGTATTTATGGTAATTTTTTTAACAGCATCTTGTGCTTTTACCATATTCTCTAGCCAAATTTTTAACATACCGTTCACCATTTCAGCGTTCTTGATTTCAACCTTATCGGCAATCTTGAACTCATGTGAGAAGGCTCTATCTGCAATACCTTTGTAAAGGTACTGGTCCTTGACTTCCACATCTTTGTCATCATTGATATTACCATTCACAACCAAAGAATTACCTTTTAAAGTAATTTCAATATCTTGTTTTGAGAATCCGGCTACTGCCATTTCGATAACGAACTTGTCATCGGATACTTGTTTGATATTGTATGGTGGATATTTTGGCATATTCTTGGCCGCTAATTGGGCCAGACTTGAAAAGTCATCAAAGAACCCCACAGAAAATGGGTCAAAAGATTTTTGAAGCGATTTGATATCTGCTAATGATAGCATAGTTTTCTCCTTAAATAAGCAAGTTAATAAAAGTGATACCCCGAAGGCATATCTGCTGGTTACTTTATCCAGCGCCAACTACGAGTGGCAGTGAAATCTCTCGGACGCCTTTATACCGTTAACGTCAAAACAGCCCTAAGGTGGGCCTATTCTATCAGTATTTATACTACTTGTCAATTATTTTGTGGTTTTTTACCAATATTATATTTGGGTACCAATTGCCACTCATCTTTCTCTTTGTGAGACAAGATTTTAATTTGACTTAGAAAGATAGGTGGAGGGTTCTCCGTCTGTTCTTTCTTTACCACTTTTACCAAACCCCAATCTTCCAATAGATTTACAATAGCATTTCTACGGGACAGGTCGTTTTCGGTAATATCGGTTGGCTTTCCATCTAATGCAAACAACTCTTTAAAGTGTACCACATAGTACAAACCTTTCTTGTGGAGTATGTGGCAAGACTGGAATAATGTTTTATCTTTCTTGGAAGCAACACCAATACGTGTTAGTGTCTCTCTAACTTTTAGGAAATCATCTTTCTCTGCTAATGTCACTTCAACTAAATCTGTAATGTTAATCATGGCTTTTTCACTCCGCCTTTATCTGTTCTTATTTTTATTTCAGCGATTTGTTCAGCCGACAACAGAAGCAAGGCCTCTTTGGCCTTTTGATTGGAGTAACCAAAATACTCTTTTATACACTCCAAGTCCTTGTCGGTACTAGACTTTTGCCAAGGCTGGAACTTCCTCTTGACAGGTCTAATACTATTTAGAAGGTACTGGTATTGCATATCCTTATCAAGGGAATGGTATTTGTTCATCTCATTGACATACAAAACACAATCCATGTGGTAAGAAAGAGCACGATTGACCATGAAAGGAGAATACTCCTTCAGGTCTACATCGTCACGAAGATAATTAACTTTAGTTTGGAGAATTGATGGAACTATTTCTTTAAATAAATCTGCCATATTAATACCCCGAAACTGTGTACTTCTTTAGTTCCTTGATATTTTCGTCAGACATTTTCATTACAGGTATTAAAGCATCTTGTTCACGGTCAATTAAAACCATAACACGACCATCTTTAGTTCTATAATTTCTTGTAACAAAATTCTTAGGTTCTGCTCTGAAAATCCAACCAGCCCATTTATCATAATGTGATGGTGGAGGAACACAGACAAAATATAGTACATCAACTGAACGACATTTATTTAATTGATTAGGTTTAAAAGTAAAAGCATTTTGCATCACAAAAGGAACTTGTGTTTTAACTTCTACTTTTTTACCATCAACCAACATATCTTTTTCAGAATCATATTTGTTGATTGAAGATTCAACTTTTAAACCGAGACTACTCAACATATTGATTACGACCTTTTCACCAGCAAGGCCAAGCTCATTCATCATTTCTTCTCGGTTCATTTGAACTCACAATCGACCATAATTTCGGTCAAACAAGCAATCAAATTGATTTCAGCATCGGCAACAAAGGCAGCCTGATATTGGTACTTGGCCAATATAAGAACCATAGGAGGTACGGAGTTCGCCTGTAACGCTTCGTATAGTTTGTCATAGAGTGTTCTAAAGATACGTGCAGGATCGTTATCCAAGTTACTGGTGACCCATTTACGACAGTTAGCAAAGTCTTTTGTTTTAAGAGACTTTACCAATTCATTTATCTGCACATCGGAAACTGATGCCAAAATACCTTTGTCAATTCTGCCAACAATACTATACCGCTGAAGCTCATTAAGGATACGGCGATTATCAGGGAAATGCTTCGTAATAACTGCGGCAACAACCTCTTTATCATATTCAATCCCTTCGGTTTCTAATATATGTTCAACTCTCTTAAAGAACTGTGTGGCCATCTTGGCTTTAGAACCATTGGCCTTGAAGTCAATTACGGAACAACGAGAGTGTATCGCATCCATAATTCTGTTTTTAAAGTTACAAGTGAAGATAAAGGAACAATTGATAGAAACTTCTTCTATGATTCCTCTTAAGGCCTTCTGAGCATCTGCGGTTAGATTGTCAGCCTCATCTATGATAACAACTTTTTTACCACCAGAAAAACTCATCGAGGTGGCATAGTTCTTAACGTCTGTTTGAATAGTAGAAATACCACGGTTATCTGAACCATTGATAACCAGATAATCAATACCAATTTCATCACACATGGCTTTCGCCACAGTAGTTTTACCGATGCCGGCAGTACCAGAAAGTAACAGATTAGGAACTTCTTTTCTGTTTACATATTCCTGAAACGTAACCTTCATGGCATCAGGTAAAATACAGTCTTCAATTTTATGTGGGCGATACTTCTCTACCCACAAAGTGTGTTCTAATAACATTCAAATACCTCATAATATAATAATAAAAAATCAAGCGGTGGTCAACAAACGTTTCCATTGACCATTCACGTGTACATACAATTCACCGTCAGGACCAGGTTTCATCTTAACATCAACTGTTTTCTCGGTACCAGGAACAAACTTTTCCCAATTAGTTCCCATCAGTACATTACCAGTTTGTTCAATAGTCAGATGAGCCTTGGTGCTATTAAGCGGGGTAATGGATAGATTACCTTGTTGAGTATAAAATTCATAACCTGAGTAAGTTGGCGGAGGTTTTGGAGGTTCAATCTCACCGTATGTAGCACTAAACTGAAGATGACTATTGCCTTGTTCTTCAAGCATCTTAGCAAATTCAGAGTTAGTCTTTGGTGGTTCTGGTGTAGGAGCCGAGACAATAATCGGTTGATTGTTGGCCATTGCTGAAGAAGCGCCAGCAACAACCACACCTAATAAACCAAATCCTCTTAAGAAGGTTCTGCGACTCACTTGAGTTCTCCTAATGCCTCATATAATGATTCAAACTCAGATGCTTCGGTAACTTCATTACGGAAGTTTTGTTTGTATTCTGTTTTAGCAATGCGTTTGATAATCTTCTTAGGAATCTTAGAATTCTCATGTGATAGGTCTACAATATCTTTGATAGATTCATTCAATGCCTGAATTTTATTCAAACAAACAACAATCTCATCAATATTGCCTTTGAGGTCCTTCAACTGTTCCTCATCAAGCGTACCATAAATTGTATTAATCTTATCTACCATATCAACCTCCGAAAGATGACAGTTTAACTTCAACAGCAATCCAATAGTCTAGGTCAACTTTTGTGTTACCAAATGATGCCAAACCTTTAGAAGAAATCTCAACATCATAATGACCAGGAATCATTTTGAAATTATCTCTTAAGAATACTGCTTTGAAAGGTTCACCATTGCCATCAGCAACTTCAATAGAGTTACTATGTGATGTTGGGTTACCATCTTGTCCGATTGTACAAGTAGTAGCATAAATCTTACCACCATCAGATTCAAAAACAATATGTTCTGATTCTAGAATAGCAGCTGACTTCATAATTGCTTTGTAATCTTCTTCAGATAAAGTGAACTCAGCATCTTTAGAAGGCAATGCCAATGTTTTATCTGGTGCAGCCACGATTAGGTTCTTGGCAGCCTTACGATATTTAATCTTAGATTTACCTGATTTGAAGATAACGTTTTGGTCATCAAACTCCAACTCTGTAGCATCATTTATTGAATATACAGACAAGAATTGATTCAAATCATAGATACAAAAATCATCTTCAATTTGATCCTGTAATGTGGCCTTGGCCAATACAGTCTTGTTTGTAGACATGGTTGTTAGTGTCTTACCTTTTTTAAATTCAATACCTGAATTAATAGAGGCAAAGTTTTTTAATACGTTTACCGTATCAGCGGATAGTTTCATCATATAGCTCCTTCAATAATATGTTCAATTGTACTTGATCCAAAAGATTTTGTCAAGCAAGAATATAAATTTTCTCTCAAGTCTTCCAAGGTTCCATTGTTATGGATTTTGTGGTCAATATCTCCACCAACCCATGAGGTTTCAGAAGAATGTATTTGATTATCAATCAACCATCTGGCAGCTGAAATATCACCTCGGTTTGCTTTAGTAGCAATATCATACCAATGTGGATCAGGACCACGTTGTACTTCAATTAAGATTCCACCCTGTTCATGTATAAAATTCATTTCATTAGGAAAACGAACATCGGTAACAACATAGTTTGTACCAAAAACCATTTTCTTTTTCAGACTTAATATCCAAAAATCTTTATGAAATACATCTCTAACAGATTCTGTACCTAATAATTGTAATACTTTTCTTGGTGATATGGAGTAACCAAGTTCTTTAGACCAGAAATCATCAGGTTGTTCACGCCAGTCCCGTGATTCTTTAGTATCGCCTTCTAGTAAATGCCTAGGCCAACCAAACATAACAGAAGCTACGTCTTTAAGGTTACTGGCAAAACTAAGGGAGGTGAAACCCATTTCTTGTAGGATTTCACCTGCTGTTCCTTTTCCTGAACCAATAAATCCAAGAACACCAACTAACATTTTACATTTCCCCAACGTAGTTAGCAACTGCTGGCATATCTCCTTTGAAGTGATATGTGCCGATATGGTCAGTCTTCATCCAAGGACATAGGTGAATCTGTCCACCAATCTTACGCCACATTTGACAGAACATATAATCTTCTGATAGGTAACGGTCTGAACCACCACCAGTAATTGAATCAATAGTATCAATAACTGTATCAAAGAAAGCATGAATGTAACGTGTGCCGTCAAAGTGTGCTTGGCCAACGTGGTCTGGTTTGTAACGAATCTGTGGATACGCTTCTTCCATTTTAGCAAACACTTCACGCTTAACCAACATAAAGCCTGTACCAATTTCCATCACTTCTAATGGTTCTGTAACAGAGAACTGTGCAGTACCTTTAACTGGATTGAACACATAATCACCAGTAACTTTCTCCAAGTCTTGTGGATTGATTTGTGGGTTCTTCTCTACTGCCTTCTTAACAGATTTCCATTTGATGGCTTTCTTAGGATAAGGACCACCAATAACATCTTTGTCTAATGCCAATAAAGCAATAACGTCTTTAGGATCAAAGTGAATATCTGAATCTAAAAACAATAGATGTGTACAGTCGGAACGATGGATAAACTCATCCACCAAATAGTTTCTTGCTCGTGTGATTAAAGACTCATTGAAAAGAAATGAGAATTTCACTTGTACTCCGTATTGTAGGCATAGGGCTTGTAAGTCTAAACAAGCTTTACAATATAACCCATGGTTCATACCACCATACATGGGAGTTGCAATGAATAACTTTTTCTTCTGTAATTCTTCTTTCTTAATTGAAATTTCCATTATCTCTCCAAAATAATAAACGAAAAAAGGGAGTCCAACTAATGGACTCCCTTTTCAGACTGCCTTTAGATTAGGCATTGAAGCTGTAACCAGCGGAAAGAGCGGCACGAACCAAAGCTTTAGTTGGTTTACCTAGACGGTAAGAAGCAACTTTAACGCCATCAGCGTTACGCTTGTAGTTAGTGTAGATGCAATAACCTTCTTGACGAAGTTCATCAATACGTGCTGACACGTTTTGAATACCGAAACGGCGTCTAGCTTGCTCGGTCGTGAAAGTGTTGTAACCCTCTGTCTTAGACAAAGCGTTTAACATTTTTTGTTTTGCTGATAATTTAGCCATAATAAACTCCTAATAATAAAAAATAACGAAAGCTTGTTTTAAACAAGTGTTGTAAGTATAACACAAATCCTTACAACTGTCAAGCGTCCTATCGACCAACTTGTGGTAAATATTTCGCCTTGGTTTCCTCCCATGAGAGGTATATCAAGTCATCATAGAATAAGGATTCATAAGAAACATTATTCTTTTTCTTCAACATTGATATTCTACCCTTTGCGTATTTGGTCTTCCACAACTCCGCAAGGGTTTCGGTAGAGTTGTCAAACAACTTTACCAAATCTTTATCACCAATCTCTTTTCTCAAATACTCATTCGTATTAGTATATAGTGGGGAAAAATAAATTCCACGTTGGTGTTCGGTACGAATGAGATTCTTAGGTATACCAAGTTTGCCATAAGCAAAGTTTAGTGACCTATTCTTATGGTCTCTCTTAAGTGGAAGGCCTTGTTGATTCTTGGCTTCCCACCATTCAAAGTATTTTCTAGTATGGTTCTCTTTGATCCAATCAAAAATCATTCTAGAGGTAGTACGTTTAGGTTCAAATGCAACTGATCCGCTAGAGAATCCCATTTTATTCCAATGATCCAAACCATCATACTGAGACAAACCATTAGATTTGGTGTTACCATATAAAGAGGTTGTAGTGACGCCAACAAGTGTATCTCCATAGCGTTCCTTCCAATCTTTTTCTACTGTGTCTGACAAACATAATAGTGCAAGTAGTTTACCGCCCATGTAATTGAAACCCAACGGCTGCAATGGAACAATTGTAGAACCGATTGCTGTATGATTAATCATATGTTGTTGAGTCTTTACATCTCTAGACCAACCAATTGCATTATCTCTTGGTGTCAAATCTAGAAAGTCGGAACTAATACAAATGACACCGAGGTATTTATCGGTCTTCTCATCAACTACGGTATAAAAAAGATTACGACCAATATTAGAATTGTTCTTCATTGTGGAAGAAAAGGTCCTGATGGCGTTCCATGTCTCTGCCAAATCACCGTTAGATAATTTAAGTATGGGCTTCAAACATTGATACTCATCAGGATGTGTAGGCATCCAAAATTTAGATTTCACTTTATTGATTAAGTCCATTTGAGCAGGATCAACCATTTGCATCTCAGTACCAAAAAGTGTGTTTACTTCTTGCATCGGATAACGTTCATGTATCTCAGACCATTTCTGATATAAGGTATACTCACGTACATCCATCTGTGAAGCGTAGGTCAAATCCTTGATGAGAGTTTCTTTAAGTTGCTCAGTATCAATGTGTTCAAATGATTCAACAGGATTCTTTTCTGACCATTCATCCCATTGTTTATCTACATAATCTATTGGAGTTGCCATTATTGTGTCGCTTGTACCATTTTGTTTTGTGCTTTGAAATAACGTGTCATCATCTTAGTTACTTTGTCACGTTTCTTAAAACCACTTTGTAGTGCTAGTGGTTTTGCTTTCATAGTATACACTATTCCGTCCATGTGGTCAAGCTCATGTAACCAACATCTTGCACTCATACCAACATAATTGGCTTCTTTCCATTCTCCAGTATAATCTTGGTATTTTACCCAAATCTTTTCCGGTCTGGTGATGCTCAAGGACAAACCAGGAAACGATAAACAAGCTTCTTTGATATGTACTTCACCCTCTGTTTTCATCAATACAGGATTAAAGAATGCCACATATTCTTGTCCGGCACCCATAACAAACATACGATATGGGAATCCACATTGGTTGGCAGATAAACCATAACCATTATTCTTAATACAGGTTTCTACCATTGATGAGGCAAAGTCGGCTGCATTGATTGGTGCATTGTCAAAATCAAACTCAGGTAATACCTGCCTAAGAATCGGATCGGTTTCAGGAACTAAATCAAATATCTCAATACTTTCTACGGTTTGTGTACCCGTACCAGTATCAATAACAATTGTATCATCATGTTTTTGTTTCAAAGCTGTCATTTTGCTATCCTACTAAAGTTGTTATGTTTCTCAAACTTAATTACCGACCTAAACTTGTCAAAGAGTTGGTCACCCTTGTGTGATATAACAAATACGTTTGTATCTGTACCTATCTCATTAATCAATTTCATAAATTCTTCCGTACCAGTTAAATCAAGACTTGAATCAAACACCTCGTCAAGTATTAATAGATTGGTATTGGTAGAATTCTTTAACTTGGCAATTTGTCGCCAGGTAAATAATAAGGCCAAGTCAATACGCATCTTTTCTCCTTCGGAGAAATTAGCATAAGAAAACTCATCACGATGCCTACTCTTAATTGTTTCATTGAAATTCTCGTCTATGTTAAAGTTAACAAAGAAGTCCATGGCAGTCAGGTACTTGTTGATTAACTTATTCATAATTGGCAAGTATTGTTTGATGATTCTAGTTTTGATACCAGTATCTTTCAACAATGTGGCCGCATAATCATAATAATGTTTATTAACCGATAAGGTTTCACCCTGAGTATTGTAATCAGCCAATTCAGATTTCAAATCCAATAACTTGGCATTTACTTCTGCCATGTTATCTTTTCTTGTGGTCAACTCACCAATCTCTTTATTTAATTTTGCCATATAGCTTGTTATGGCTGATATAGTAGAAGTATGTTTAACTATTTCATTACTATGTGCGTTGATATGTTTAACGACATCACCAATTTCTGTCAATCTGGTGTTGAGTTTGTTAATCTCCGCTGTAATTTCTTCAAGACCCTTTTGTTGAGTATTGATTTTATTTTTCCGTTCGTTGACTTGGAGTTCTTTGAATTCTCCGTCAATTGATTGTCTACAGGTTGGGCAGTTGTCGTTTTGTTCATAGAATTCGATATCCTTTTTAACTTTTTTAATGTTAGACTCTACCTTAGCTTCTAATTGGAAAAGTTTCTTGTTCTTCTTTTCCAACGAATCACTATCCGCAATCTTAGACTGTAATACATTAATATGTTTTTGAATCAGTATAATATTTCTATTGAGTTTATCCAAGTGTTCTTGGTTCTCAACCAACTCATCACGTTTCTTTTGTATTTCGGCTTCGTTATGTTTCTTGTTTTCTTCTATGTTCTGGTTCTGTAGTGTAATCTTTTCTTCGGTCAAAGAAATGGCATACTTTATTTTAGATGCCTCATCTTTAATTTCCGATAACTTATCTTTAACCACAGAGTTCATTGACGAAAAGATTTGGATATCTAATAAATCTTCAATGATGTTCCTACGGTCACCAGGAGATAACTGCATGAAAGGAACAAAAGAGGCGGAACCAAGGATGACTACTTGCGTAAAGGACTTATAATTTAGTTTGAGAATGAACTTCTCTAAATGTTCCTGATAGTCTTTTGCTTTCGCATCCTGGTTCACTAAAACACCGTCACAAAAGATTTCAAACGTATTGGGTTTAATACCTCTTATAACTTTGTATTCTTTCTTACCAATCTTAAACTCAATTTCAATAACACAGTTTTGGCCATTGATAGAGTTCAGTAGTTGTGGTTTGTTAATCTTACGAAATGGTTTACCAAAAAGACCGAAACACAAGGCATCTAAGATAGTTGACTTGCCGGCACCATTATGTCCAATAATAAGTGTATTAGTAGACTTGGTAAAATTAACTTCTGTGAAAGCATTGCCTGTAGATAACAGGTTCTTCCATCTAATCTTTTCAAATAATATCATGCTGTTTCAGTATTCAATGCTTCTACATAAACTTCTTGTAATATATTCTTTAGAACGGTGTTGTCAATACTATCATCTTGTATAGTATCCACGTACTTGTTGAGTATAGTAATCGTGTCTTGAGCTTGGTCAACCATTTCTTCATCTACACCCTCCGTTAACTCGGTAAAATCTTCAACAATAGTAATGTCGATTGGATTGATATTATACAAGTTATTCATAAACTTGTCAAACAAATACGGGTTGGTTTTGTTAATTACTACCACCTTAACGTATGTGTTGGCATAACCTGTCATATCTTTATTAGTTATTTCGGATATAGTTTCGGTTTTATCATCGTAAACGATACGATGAAACATTATATTTGGATTAGGAATAAAATCAAGGTCGTGAGTATCCAAATCAAAGAGGTGGAAACCACGAGTATCGTTGTAATCTTGCCAAGTAAGTTCGTAGGGATTACCAAGGTAAGTAATGCTATCGGAACTAGAACGGTGATGATAGTGACCGCTAAAAGTCTGTTGAAATTTTCTAAAAATATCACGTTTGAGTCCTTCTTGTGATGGCATACCACGGTGCATGGCAAAGCCTTCAATCTCAAAATGGCCACAACATACGGTAGCAGAAGTGTTTTTAATTTCTGCCAAAGCTATATCATAGTTTTCGGCATTGATCCACGGAATCATACACACATCATGTGAGGTGTCTGCGTATTGTAGGTGTATTGTTTGTGGAGAATCAATAACGTTGATGTTCGGATACTCACCTAATAATAAGGCCACCGAATTAACGTCATTGGTATTTTTGAAGTACGTATCATGGTTACCAGCCAACATATGGACAGTAATGTTACGTTGTAATAACCCATTAAAGAACATTTCTTTTGCTCTCTTAAGGGTATAGAAGTTTACATACTTACGCCTGTCAAACGTATCCCCAAGTATGAGAACAGTAGATATATGCTCATTATCCAAAGCAGGAAAGAAAGTATCCGTATAAAATTTCTCATAATAATCTAAGAAATGAATCGAATCATTCCTTGCTCCGAAGTGTTGGTCAGTAATTAGTGCTATTTTCATCTGTCGAATTGTATCATAATATATTACACTTGTCAAGCCGGCTCTATAAACTTCTCCAGGCCTTTCGGTTTCTTCTTGGCATCCTTCTCATCTTTCTTATTCTTTTTGGCAATCTCATAGTTCTCTATGAATTCACCGATATTATCATACAATTCAAATTGTCTGGTAGAACCATCTTCAGATTCCAACATCTCAAATTCATCCAAAACACCAAACATTTCGGTAGCTTTGTACTTGATGTATAGTTGTTTTTTCTCCTTTTGGATCCTCCTAAGGAAGGCATAGAAGATTACTTGTGTAAAATAGGCAAATGGATTCTTAGATTTGGTTTCATCAAAGTTGGCAAAGTACATAAGACAGTTTTCAATACCATCCGCAATCATTTCATCACGGTAGGTATAGTTAATAAAGTTTGGCTTATGTGATAACCCTTCGGCAATCTTCATAAAACACTCACCAATATAATTTGGTATTACCGGTGCTGGTAATTTCTTGTCTTTGGCTTCTTTGGCCTTGGCTTTATACTCTGCCAGTGCTTTCAGGAAGTCTTCGTTATTAATGTAATTCTTGGTTTTCTTAGGGGTGTTCATTCAAATATACCATAAAAAGTTGTTGACAAAGGGCTTGACAATGTGATATAGTCCACGGTGTAGTCCCATGATGTTAATGAAATATTAAATCTTTACCTGATTTATTAATTTCTTCCATAACTTCCATCATATTGGACATCTCCTCATCAGATAAATCTTCCATAGACTTTACTTGCAGAGTTTTGGATTGTTCAACTGTATCGAGGTAGTGTTCTATCATCTCATCATTGGGATTCATCTTGAGAAGTACATCAGCAACATTTATTGTGGCTAGATTCTCGGTAATCAAAGAATGTGGTAAGTAGTTTAACAATACCAAGTGTCCTTGATTACCTCTAACGTGTTCTACGTGCATTAACATCGGATCATATAAGATTACGTAGTCGTCTACAAAATCCATATGTGCAATAATATCATGGTTAGTTTTTAATCTAATGATTTGAATACTATTTTCCATTTTTGAGTCCTATGTTGTAAAGTTTAAATGAGAACTGCTCCTCATTATATATCTTTGTTCTTTCCACAAAATGTCTCAGAGTGAAGTTCATATGTTTCTTATGTCTCATGTCATCGGCTATGTCATAGAGCGTAGCTTTTTCCTTACCTTCCGAGTTCCGAAGACCCCGTCCAATAGATTGAAGATTACGAACTCGTGACTTTGACGGAGATGCGAAGATAATATTATGTAAATTACGAATGTTAATTCCAGTACTGAAAGTCCCAAAAGAAGCCACAATAATAGCATCATTTTCTAACTCCATAATTCTTCTTATTTCTTCACGATCCGCTGTATCCGTTCCGCCATGGACAAAGAAGACTTTTCTCTCTCCAATCTTCTCTGAATCCTTAATCATATTATACAACATTTTACCATGTCTGTCTACCATCTGATAGAGAACAAGTGTATTCTTACCAAGAGATAATGCAAGATTTTTAATGAACTTATTTCGTTGTTCGTTTTCAATGAGATATGATATCTCCGTTTGATAGTCCGCATCCACCATCTGTTCACAAATATCCGCCGGATGTTTAAGTACCAAACATTTAATCTCAAAGTCTGATACCTTACCTTGTTCCATCAGTTCTTTTGTGGTGATAACCTTCTTCACAGCACCAAATAGACCTTCTAATACCAGTTTATGTGTCTTGGTACCATCTAAAGTACCTGTCAAACCTACACGATACTTGGCATTTATACAAGAAGTCATTATATGGGCTAACGATTGAGCCTTGAATAAGTGTGCTTCATCACCAATAATATAATCAAATTGGTGAAAATATTCTTCAGGCAATGTGTACAATGATTGCCATGTGGAAATGGTTAGGGGTTTGTCCGTCATCTTATCTTTGCCTTGATAGATGCGGTGTATATATTGTTCTAATGAACCATTGGCATAGTCTCCAAAGTCGGAGAATAACTGTTCAACCAAAGAAGTCGTAGGAACGATTATCAGACCTTTCAAGTCTTGATACTGATACAGTTGTCTAAAGATAAGGTAGATGATTAGGGACTTACCTGAGGCGGTCGGAGACAACAGAAGTGCTCTACGTTTCTGCATTGCTTCAATGTAAGCGTCCATTTGATGGTCGTTGACCGTGATTGGTTTGCCTTGACTGTGTATGTTCAATGATTCAAAGAACTTTTTGGCATGATATACTGAATGTTCATCTTCCAAGTCTGCTCGTGTGTCATCGTATTCGTATGTGTAACCACGGTCAGTAAAGAATTCTTCAATATATTTTAAGAGGCCATGATAGATTTGACAATTTCTTAAATCTAATAAACGAATCTTTCCGTCCCAAACCCTATTTTTAAAGGCAGGAGTAAATTGATGACCAGGTACTAAGAATGTGAAGTACTCGGACATTTCTCGAATGATATGTTTCTCCGCTTGAATTTTAACATATACTTCGTTTACTTTGGATATTATTACGTCAGACATAACCTTCGCTTCTCAAATAAAAGTAAATGGAAACTCCTATAAAATAAAAGACAACATAAAACAAAGCTTTTGCTCTGAACATTGTGGCCGCAAAAAGCATACCCAACATAAACGAGAAAAAGTTTAATGCGTGTCCTGATATTGTAAAGAAGTTATTGTCCACCTACAAATCTCTCCCACGATATAAAGTCTCTGAGTTGCCAGGTTCTTTGTTTAAGTTCATTCATTATAGATTCCAAGGCCGTAACCACTTCTTCGTGGTATACTTTCTTTTCTTGGAGTTTGATTAAGTCTCCGTCCGCATCGAGATAGGTGCTGACATCAGACTTGAGTGTGAATTGGAATGGTTCCCAACCAAATTCTTCCAATTGTTCTTGTGATAACTTGCCTGTGTAATACTCCCATTTAACTTTCTTCATACGTTGAAAGTCAAAGAAAGCCTTCTTGGAGGCAATCTTATGTTTGGTAAGAATCTGTAGGTATTTGCTGTGAAGTATTGGTATACGAATCAACTCCTTGGACGGTTCCGTCTGGTCAATTATCGCATCTTTTTCCCAATATTTAAGTATCTGTTCAAGTGTTTCCATAATCTATCCTCAAATAAAAACATTATATCATATATTACTTATGCCGTCAATATTTCGTAGTAGTCGTATCTGAATGTTGCCGAAGCTGTGATGATATCATCTGCCGACAGTTTGGTATCGAAGTCTATATCTGAAATACTGGTTGGAAATACGTTGTGGTAATATATTCTTAGGTTAGAATTGTTTAAATTGGTAAGTATTGTCAAAGTGGCATCAGAAACATTGTCACTAGGATTCTTGTTACGACCTTCAAAACCTTCTGGATTGGCAATCTCATTCATCCATTTTTGTAGGTTTTGCCATGTTACCAAGTCCTCATCCACAATAAATGTAATGTTTAATGGATTATAGGTTAACTTAGTACCAGGAGAATATAGATTAACGAATGGTGTAGGTCTGTCTATATCGTCCAAAGCAATACCAGGTAGATTAACCATCTGGCAAAAGTATTGCATTGCGCCAACTCTATCAAAAGTTAACAAGAACTTTGTGGGTTGGAGAAAGTTTGTATTCTGAGGGTTTCTGTTTAGTGCTGTCATATTACTATTTAGGAGCTAAAAAAAAGGGACCCGAAGGTCCCTTTTAAATGTCACTCTTAACGGTGACTCCCATACCGAGTGGGATTACATCAAGTTTTTAACACCGAAAATACGGTAGTAAACGTTTGATTGTGAGTCTAGACGACCATTACCGAAAGTTGTACCTTCAGCAAATGGGTTCGCTACCATGCCGTAACGTGTCTTGAATCCAATTTTTGGTTGGAATGTGAACTGGTCAACTGCACGAACCATTTGTAGAGGAACGTAAGGACAGTAGAATAGACCAGCGTCATAAGGAGAAGAACCCTTATAACCAACAGTAACCAATTCTTGGTTAGATGTGTAACCACCAAAATATGGGTCAATGTACACTTTGATACGACCGTGTAACATACCAGCAAATGTATTGCCTGTATCGTCAACTTGTAGGTCAGCTTGTAGAGCAGGAGTATAAGATAATACACCAGCCATTGCCATTGCTGAAGCTACGTCAGAAGAAACGATAAGAACGTTACCTTTACCTCTACGAGTCTGTTTTGCAATTACGTTAGCATCACGTTCGATTTGGAAAATCAAACCTTTGAAACGTTCAACTGACCAACGACCGTTTGAGTCTGTATCTAAGTCGAAGAAACCTGGAGTTGTAACACCATACTGAGCACCCAACTTAGCGTTGTTGTAAATAGTACGGATAACTTCACGGTTAATCTCAGCCAAAATTTCTGTAGATAGAATGTTTGACAATTCTGTTTCAGCATCCAAACCATGGATTGCTTTCAAGTCTTGTGCTAATTCTAGTGAGTACTCAGCCTTCAAAGCACGTGATTGAGCAGTTACAGTAACTTTCTCAATTGTGAATGCCATTTGAGCAAACGCTGTATTACCATCAGAACCCAAGTATTCAGCGATGCTTGTTGGCATTGCGATACCAGATGTTGTGTTAGCAGAAACTTGGTTTTGGAAGTTTGTTGATGTATCAGTAGCGTTTGTACCTGTGAAACCGTATGGGTTTGCAGATGAACCAACACCAGAGAACATTGTATTAGCTTCGTTATAGAATGCTTCAGCGTAACCGTTACCAGAACCAGGAGCACCTTGACCAGCGTAACGAGCACGCATTGCAAAGATTAGACCTGTTGGACCAGTCATTGGTTGTACACCAGCAACATCATAAGCAATCAAGTTTGGTAGTGAACGGCGAACCAAGCTGATTAAGATTGGGTCAAAGTTCTGAACACCGCCAGTAACGTTTGTTGGACCAGCATCAGATGCTGTTTCGTTCAACATACGTGCGTCTTGTTTCATCGCTTGTTGTTGGTTTTCCAATACTAAAGCAGTAACTGCCTTCTTATATGGATCTTTAATGGCTTCTAGTTCTGGGTGTTCTAGAACTGGTGCCCATTTTTGTTGTAATTCTTCAGTCATGTACATAGTGATTAACTCCTTAAATTTAAATCGGTAAGTTTATTTATTATTTTACCAAAGTCTGTGAAATGGTCTTTGCGTATTGTGCAATTGAAGGGTCAAATGAAACGGATTTCTTTTCATCTTCAATCTCAACACCTTCGTTCAGAGTTGAATAGTCAGCAACTTTAACGTCTACTTGGAAATAAGATTCCTTTAGTAAGTCTAGTTTACCAACAAATTCTTCTTCAGTAGTAAATTCCACACCTTCTGCAAGTGCTTTTAATTTTTCTACTTGAGTCTGAGTTAGGCCTTCACACGCTGCGTAGATAGCCTCAATTTTTTGGTGTTCGTTTAATGCTTGTTTTAAAGCAACTGAATCATTGATAGATTCATTTAATTCGGATTCCAAAGATTCAACTTTAGACATCAATTCTTCCACAACGTTTACTTGTTCGTCAGGAATGTTGATATAGTGTTCTTTGAATAATTTGTGTAGGTCAGTCATAAAGTCTTCTACGATTTCAGACTTCAAACCGTTGTCTACTGCCAATTGGTTTTCTTCGATCCATTGTTCTACCATGTAGTTCAAGTATGCATCTACTTTTTCTGCCAATTCGTTCTTAACTTGTTCGATAGCTTCTTCGAATTGTTCTGTCAACTGGTCTTCAACTTGTTCTGCAATTGCTTCGATACGTGAAGAAACGGCAGCTTCAAAAATTGTAGTAGCTTTGATTTTGAATTCTTCTGATAGGTTTTCGCCTTCTAGTAAAGCGTTAACATCATCAGAGAAATCAAATGATTCGTTGTGGCCAATAGATTGTGAACCAGCAGTATGAGTACCATCATAGTGTTGGAATGTAGCGCCTTTGTTTGTACCAAATGTGTTCTTTGGTAAAGTTTCTGCTTGACGGTCACGAATCTTTTCGTATTGGTTACCGTTCAATTGTGTTGGGTGCATAACATCTTTACGACCCATTGTTTCTTGTGGTTGATTCTTTGGCTTAGAATAACCAACACCGTCTTTCTCTGAACCAACTGGTGGTGTAGCACCTGGAGGATTTGCAGATGGAGTACCTTTTAAGTAATCTGGTAGTTCATCTGTTTCTTTTTCTACGCTGTGACCAATGATACCAGCATCATGTGAACCGTATGCTTTTGAAGCAGCCAATTTGTTCATGCCTACTTCGCCATCTGGATGCTTATCGCTACCACGGCTACCACGCTTAGATGCAATGTTTGCATCGAAAGTTTCTTTTGAGCCTTCTAGTAATTGCTTAGCGGCGTCTGTTAATTTTCCCATTTTGAAAATCTCCTTGATTCTATGTTTAGATATTTATTATTTTAAAGTTTTCTGATGAAGTTTTCAAAGATACTTAGGCTAACTGCCTCAATTTCTTTAGATGAGGCACGGCGAATTTGACGTATAGATTTCTCTTGGTCTTCCTCGGTCCATACTCCATTAACTAACATCCACTCTTTGCCTTCCATAATACCTTGTACAAAAGCACCAGGTGCAGAAGGGTCTGCTACAATATCTGCCGCTGTGGCTAGATAAAAGTCGTCCTGAACAATGTTAACTCCATTAACATTCTTCAATGATCCCATACCTCTTGATGATACACCAAGTTGTCCACCGCCTTCAATTAGATTTCTAGCGATGTTACCCATAGGTGTTTCGAGAATTTTTGCTTTACCAACCCATTGATTACCGTCTTCTTTTAATCCTACAATCATGTGTGATACACGGTCTAGATTAATAGAAGGAGTATCTGGATGTCCCAATTCACCAAACGCACGGTTCTTGTTGATATATTCTTCTGAATATCTTGCAACTTCTTTTTTCATGGTGTCGTATTCATACAAACGACCATTTTTATTTTTTCTTTCTGATACTAGAAACGGTCCTTCAATGAATAAAGTCTTCTTACCGTCTTTTTCTTCGGTAAGATATTGAACTGTTTCTACTACTTCTTTAATTAGTTTCATGGAGTTACCCCATATGGTTTATAGTTAAATGCGGCTGGGTCATTGAATTGACCACGTTGATAGTATTGGTTGTCTTTGCGTAATTCTACAAATAATGTATATGCACAGTTGGCTGTAAGACCAAAAGTTTGAACTCCAATATCACCTGTTGGATTTACTGCATTGTTTCTAATTGATACCATACCTTGGTCTTCTGAATATTGACCACATAGATCCATATTCATAATTGGTGTACCGCCTGCTGTGTTGGCTGTTGTCCAATATAACTCTACATAACCTTTTTGCTGTGAAGCAATGTTATAACCGACTCTAGATACGGTTAAACCGTAGAAAGGTAATGCAACATTACTTGCACCAGGATAACCTAAAGGTAATCCATCTGTACCTAATGCACCATACAATGTGTTAGCTTGAATACGTGCCACATTGTTTTCTTGTCCTGTACCATCGAAGTTGGCGGTTAGTTTGATAACCGTCTTTTGTGTGGTATCTTTTAAGATTTCGTATGTATAATTGTTTGCCATTATGGTGTAACTCCATAACCTGATGGTCTGTAGTTGAACGCTGCTGGATCGTTGAACTGACCACGTTGGTACATTGCATTGTTCTTACGTAGCGATATGATAATTGTATAAGAAGCATTTGCAACAACACCAGCCGTTGTGATACCAATGTCTCCGTTACCAATCGTATTGGCACGTACACCGTCACCAGAATTATTAGTAATAGATGGTAGTTGTTCACCTAATCCAAACTCACCATCACCGTTTAGGTGGAAAATAGTTGCTGAGTTGGCGTATGATGATGCGCTTGTGCCTGTATTGTTACCTGACCAGAAAATTTCTACGCCACCAACTGTGTTTGTTGGAAAGTTGACATAGTATTTTACACCAGTAATTTGTAAGTCGTAGTATGATAGTGGTGTATTAGCGAATTGACTTGTTGTATTTGCCAACAGATAGGTATTGGTCGCCAAAGCATTGTTCAATGTATTAGCTTGTATACGAGCCACATTGAGTTCATTTGAAGTACCATCAAACACACCGGTTAATTTTATAACCGAATCTGTTTGGGTATCTCTCAATATTTGAGTTGTATATTTATTTGCCATTTTCTTACTTTATGTTTTTAATTACAAAATCGACCACTCTGTTGAAATCAGCAACACTCTTGATGGCCATTTCAGCAAAAAGCTTTTTGTTTTCTTTGGTCAAATGGTTATCGTAAACTTCTAATATAGACATTGCCGTATGTACACTCACGTTCTTCCAGTTACCATCTTCTAACATTATTGATTTCTTACAATTATTTTCAACAATGTCTTTTAGTTCTGAAATAATATCATAACTGTTTAATTCTTCAAAATCTTCATTAATAGAAGCGGATAATATGTTACCTTCATATGGTATTGTTACATATTTATTAATCTTATCCACATAGTATAATGCCACTTTTTGTTTATTTGATAATCTTCTGATAGATTTTCTGCGTAACACTAATACTGCTGGCGGATCCGATTCAGATGCCTCAACTAGGACACCTCTTGTATCTTCATAATCTACGGCTTCCAATAGAGATTCCTCCTGTACTTCTACAGGAGGTTCTGTTCTTTTGACCTTAAAATCACCGAATGATTTCATTTATTTCTTAAGAGCTTTTAACTTTCTCATTGCCATTTCATGGCGGTGCTTGGCGTTTTCAGCATCAGCTTCAATATTTCCAACATGATAGTGGTGCATACGGTGAATACAACCAATAGCTTCTTCTTTAGTACTGCAATGTTGCATATCATTAATGCCATGTTCTGGTCCCATTGGGTGATGAACTGCTTGGTAACCTTCTCCGTAATCGTGCATTATATGGTGAACTGTACCAATGTGATGACCACCTTCTGTATGAACGTGGTGTGATTCACCAACTTTTTCATGGATTTGAACTGATTCTTCTTGAACTGCTGGTTCTTTTTGTAAACCAAAAGAATGTTCTGGTGCCAAGAAAGATTGTGCTAGTTCTTGTTTTCTTGATTGAAACTGGTCTGCAACACGGTCATGGATTTCGGCATATAGAGCATCACGAAATGCTTTACCATCATCATCGTATGCGTAATCAATTATATTTCTTGTTGAGTAATCTGACATTTCGGTCTCCTATAATATTCGTTTAAGTCTATCAAATGATTTTTCTTCATTCTTTGTTTTGGCTTTTGTTTCTGTTTCAGATTCTTGTGCTGCCAAATCTTCAGGATGAGTTTGTTGTTGAGGAATATCACTCATCATTTGTTGTTGAGTAATCTGATTTGTAACTGCAACCGGTAAACCTAGACCTGCTGCCTTTTCTTCTTCAATTTCTTCCTGCATCAACTTGATTTCATCATCGTCCATATGTAGGACGTTTCTCTGTACCCATGCTTGTGAGAAGTACGTACCAACATAAGCATCCAATTCTGACAATAATGAAACTCTTTCTCTAACCAACTCAGCATCTTTTAATTCGGCAAAGTTATTGTCTTTGACAAAGTTATACTGAATGTTTTCTTTGAATAGTTTCCATTCATCGTCTGTACAGATACCTTTCATTACGCATTGTACACGTAATGCTTGGTCAAATATCTCAGCAAACTTGTTACGTAATCTATCTACAAACTTGGCAAATTTTAATTCATCTCTAGTAATCTCATTGACTTTACCTAGAGAGAAACCTTGTTGTTCTGGATTCAAACGAGAAACTGGTACACACAAGGACTTATATAGTTTCTTTTCAAAGTACTTAACGTCTTCGAGTTCACCTAAATTTTGGCCACCAGGTAATGTAGTAATCTCTGTACCTTTACCACCTTCTCTACGTGGTAACCAGAAGTCTTCCATCATTGATAAGAACTTACGGTCATCTCTGACTTCACCTGTGTTGGCGTCATAAACCAACTTGTTCTTATACTTAACCATGATATCACGTAGGTACTGTTCAGCCTTTAGTTTAGGCAAGTTACCAACGTCAATGTAAAAGATTCTACGTTCTGGTGCTCTTGAGATACGATAGATAACTGTCGCATCTTCAATCATACGTAACTGGTTGAGAGGTTTAATTGCTTTGTGTAAGTAAGATAACACAACAGCACGGCGTGAATCCATGAGTCCTGAGACAACGGATAGAATAGAGTCTACCGTGATACGAATACCAACAGGACCAAAACTGGAAGACGATCCAGTAGTTACCTTGTCGTTAAAGATGTAGTACTCATTGACCACATCCATAATCTCTACACCGGTACGTTCGTCTTTACGTTTCTTAATCTCACGGATTTTACGTAGCTTACGTGGGTCAACGTATCTTAATTCTTTGATACCTTCGGTTGGTTTTTCTTTGTCGATAATTACGTGGTAGAATAAACGACCATCAACATAGTATCTACGGAAGATATCATGTGCCATGTTCTTGTAGTTTAACAAGCGTAAGACTGTATTGAATTCTTCTTTGATTGCGTCTTTGATTTTCTTTGGCTGATCCAAGTCATCCAAAATAATTTGTGTAATGTTGCCATCTTTGTCTTCACAGATGGCTTCATTAACGATATCGTCAATTGCACCTTCAATCTCAGGTTGCATTGACATTTCACGATATCTAGATATAAGTTCTACTTCATTTTTAGCAGTACCGTCTAGGTCAACATATGTACCATAGTAGGCTGCCGAAGTAATCGTGAGTGCACCATCGTCATTCGCCGGAGGGGAAAACGATTGTTCGACTTTTTTATCTTGCTCCAGTTTATCACGGGAGATAGTAAAGCCAAAAAGAGAGAATTTATTGTTAGGCGTCATATTATTTAAATTTCAAGTTCACAAAAAACATAAAGGAGAACCCGAAGGTTCTCCAGTATAACATTAAGAAGTAGTATTTGATTCCCAGTATTGATAAGCAAATGTTACGGAATATTCTTCAATCGTATCATTTGAGCCCCAATCCAAATCAATAGGTGCCAAATCAGTAGGGAACATACCAACAAATGTGTAATCTTTAATATCATTTCCTGCTTTGCCGTATTGTGTTACCTTGGCATCAGTAGAATAATTTGTAGCATTAACAGCGTTTGTAGCTCTTACGTTACCTGCATTACTATTCAATGAATTCATCCAACTTTCGATAGCGTTTCGAACCAGGAAGTCTTCATCGTTAATAATTGTCAATGTCCAGTCAGCAAACGTTCTGTTACCAACAAACTTAACCTCACGGCCAAAGTATGTTAGTGGTACAGTACCGATTGTAGAACCTGGTAATTGTGCTGTCTTTGCCATAAAAGTAATCTTCTGGCCCGCTGCGGAGCCATTTGCTACGATTGTAGGCAAAGCCATTGTTACAGCAAACAGGTTCGGTCTAGCACCGTCACCTGTTAGATTTGCTTTAAATTCTGCTATATTAAAAGCCATTGTTTTCTCCTTATTGGTTTATTTATTACGCTGCACCAACAACTGTTGAGAAGTCAACACCAGTACCAACGGCAACAAAGTTCAATTGAATGAAGTTAATTGAACGAGCAGGCTTGATATAGATATCACCAACGAATTGGTTAGAATCAATAATGTATGGTGTGTTGTTGGTAGTATCGCAAACCACTTTGAAGTCTGTAATACCACGGCGACCTTGAACCTCACGTAAGAATGGAGTTACTAGAGCAACAAACTGAGCACGAGTAAAGTCATCGTTAAATTCAAACAATGAATACTGAGCAGCTTTAGAGATTGCTTTTTCTAGTACAAGGAACAATCTACGAACATTGATACGGTCAAATGCCGATGGTTTTGCTTGTAGAGTCTTGTCACCAAATAGAACAATACCATTACCTGGTAATGAAATAACTGGATTTACACCTGCTGCATATAGAGTATCTCTGTATGACTTAGCTGGGTTCCATGCCAACTTGATAGCGTTCTTGATGTTACCACGGTTTAGACCAGCTGGTGACCACCATGGATCTCTGATTTCGTCAGTATAAGCACATAGACCGGCAATGTCACCGTTCAATGGAATCCAACGATATACGTTGTTGTACTTGTCGTACATATACTTCCAACCAGAATCAACTACAACATAAGAAGAACTTCTTGCCAATGTACCTAACCAGGTAGTAATGTTAGAAGCTTCAGAGCCTGCTTGGTTAACAACCGATGTTTGTGGTGGAGAAATAAATGCTACACAGTCAGCACGGTAGTTAGCAATGTTGTCGATAACATATTGTTGAACAGTAGTATCGTAACCACCAGTCAATACCAATGAAATGTCAACATATTCTTTATTGGCGAATAGAGAATAACCGTTTTGTATTGTAGCGTCTGTACCAACATCGTCTGTACCAAGTGTCAAAGCGATTGTTGTATTTGCCACAGATGTTCTAGTATATGTTGTGCCTGCTGCGGTTAAACCCCATGTTGTACGTGTATTAGCGTAGTCAACAGGATCCATAGCAAGAATATACTTGGAATTGTCAAAAATGAACTGCTTGTAGTATGTTGAAGCACCGTTTTGTACAGCATCATATGCCTTAGAAACGAATGGCCATACTTCTAAAATAGTACCTTTAACGCCTGTGAACAAACCACCAGCGTCAGTAACAACAATGTGGAATTCATCGTTTGAACCACCTAGTGTGGAAACATATGATGAAGTACCTGGTGCTGATGTTACAACAGTATTCCAGTTTCTTGTTACGCCACCGGAAGTGAATGTAGCACTTGCAAATGTTGCTGATACACTTGAGTCAAATGTGTCAACTTGAATTGAGTTACCAAAGACACCAGCATACTTAGATATGAAAGCACCATTCAAATTACCATGTCCAGACTGTAAATATCCGTTAGCGAAATATATGTCTTTATTAGCAACTTGAATTCCTACGCCGTTTGTATTAGCTTGAGCGTTGAAAGAGTTAGCACCAATTGTACGAACCAAATTCAGATTATTACCATATGCTAAGAAGCTAGCAGTAGTAAAGAATTGGATGTAGGAATTGGAATCTGGACCTAAACCACCAGTAAATGTGTTAACTAATGTGATTTCGTCTGGAACTTGTGTTATTTTTTGTGCTGGACCCCATGGGAAATATCCAGCAAATGCACCAGCAGTAGATAGGACCGAAGGAATAATAGTGGTTAAGTCTACTTCGGATACATTTACGCCTGGAGAGATTTGAAAAGCCATTGTTTTCTCCTTGATTATTATGTGTTCTGTGGCATTAGAATACCATAGAGATATTTATGAATTGTTGTTTTTAGAATTGTTTTAAGGCATCATTCACCCAATTCTGATACACACCACCGGAATGAGCATCTTCCCATACATCTCCACCCATTACGGCAAAGCCATGAGATAATCCATCTTCAACAATCATTTCTGGGGGTGTAATCTCATCAATTTGGTTCATATTTTCCAGTTGCATCTGTTTACGGATGTCATGGTTAACAATTTCTTTAAAGTATTTTTGAGTTGTTACCCAAGCAAACATAACTAAACACATTACTAGGTCATCATTGGCACCAACTTCTGCTGACCAAGAATTCTTTTGAGCAATAAAAGTGGTAAGTTCGGAATAAGTATTGAAGTCTTGTAACACTAATTTGTCACCTTCAACCAAAGACCTTAAATTAGTACAACCAATTCTCTTAACCTGTGGTGACATCTTAACACCCATCTGAACACCTCTGGCAAAACCAGTAGACAGTTGTTGTGGTTTCTTATTACCTGTATGTACCTTCCATAAGTTCTCATATTCAAAATCAGAGTGTAATATGTCAGCAATCTGGTTGGTGTTGTTAACTTCAACCAAGATATAAGCATCATTATACAGTCTTGCTGTATTATATATGACTGTTGGGAATAGTATCGGTGAGATAGAAGAACTATTATAAGATGCCACTTGTTTGTATGGTGTGGCCGTAATATCTATAACCTGGAAGGCAGAACTATCCAGTCCTTTACCTTCGGCAACGTCAACCATAATACAGTATAAGTGGTCTTTAAGTTGTTTTTCACCATCTTCTTTGACTGGTCTCTCAAAGATACGTACCATATCATGTACAAATTCTGGATCTCGGTGTACAATTTGTTGTAATTTACGACCAGAAATCAGAGTATTGGACGAACCTAAGAACTCGGTTTCAAATTCTTGTGCAAACTGTCGTTCAGAAGTGTTACGAATTGTTTCTTCTTTCCACTTTTCATCTCTACCTGGTACCATTGACCAATGAATCTCAAAGGTCTTATAGTTGTTTTTTCCTGTGATGGCATCCATCCACAACTTGTAGAACAGGTTCATACCATTAGGGGTAGACACAATAATAATCTTGGAAGTTTTACCAGATGAAATTACAGGGTATACAGAGTTAAAGAATTCTTCAGCAATGTTATTCGGAACGAACGCAAATTCGTCCAAGAATACACAGTTAAAAGAACCTCCTCGAATTGCTGATGACGATGTAGAAGCAGCAACAATCTTAGAACCATTCTCTAATTCCACATTACCTTTATTCCAGGTAACCACACCTTGTTGTAACCACATTGGTAGGTTTTCGTATGCCAGTTGATACTTGGCCAAAATATCTCTAGCCAATGAACCTTTGTTAGCAAGAACGGCAACGTTTTGTGTATCTGTAAAGATGGTCAACCAAAGGAGATAGGCAACTGAGGTAGTAGTTTTACCAACCTGGCGAGGACATTTAGTGATTGAAAAACGATTTTCGTGGTAGACTTTAATCATGTCTTTCTGAAAATCCCACATCTCAAAAGGCATCAAACCTCTATCAACGTTAACAATCTTAATGTAGTTTTCGGCAAAGTAGATAGGATCTTTGGCACATTTGATGTACTCCTCTACCTGTTCTTGTGTATAGTTGACCTTAACACCAGACTTTTTAAGTAAAGGGTTGTCACGGTATGAATCACTAGCTTCTAGTGAATAGTCATAATCATCATCTTCTATCATTCTTTACCTTTAAGAAACTTATTCAATTCAGAAGTAGAACCTATGAACACCGCTTTATCTATTTTGGTACCACCAGAATCTTTCTTGGCACCAGTGATGTTTCGCATTTGTTTTTGTGTGTTCAGTAGTTCTTTATTTGCATCTACCATGTTCTTAAGTAGAGTAGCATATACTTCAAAGGCTCTTGGATGTTGGCCTGCCTTGGCTACGTTGAGTATTTCTTCCATGGCTTCTTTACCTTGGTCTATAATACCTTGTAGATTTTCTTTAGTTTGTTGGTATGCATCGGTCAAATCTTCTTTCATATCAGGTTCATTATAATGTACGACAGCATCCTTAGGAGGTTCTTTTACTTCCTCCTTAGGTGTTACATCAAAGATTTGTTCCATGTTTTTATCGAAAGTATTCATATTATGCTGGTGTTGATCCATTATATCTAGTCAAATAATAATTTGCATTTTGTAAATGCTCTGCGGCAGTTAATGCTCTAGTATAAACATGAGCAACACCAACAGAACCTGCAAGAGTATAACTATTGGCAAAACCACCAATCTGTGGTGTACTAGCTAGTTTTCCAACTGTTGATGCACTAAAAGTGCTGACTGGAGAACCATTAACATAAAATTGCCACCCGGTTCCTGTAATGAATGTCATACTTAGATAATACCAAATATTGTAAGCTTCTGAACCACTGCTTTGATATGATGTATTAACACCGTCACCATTGTTATTACCACCATACATTGTATTGCCACCATTAAAATACCATGCTTCTCCGGCTGTACTACTAATCAAATTACCTGTGCCGAAACTTGTACCATTACCACGAACAACTATACCTTTGCTATAGTTTGCAACAGCACCAAATATAGCACCTGAAGCAGTTGCAATTACAGAACCTGGATTATTATTCCAATATGCAGTAGAAGTTCCTGTATTGGTTACTGTTGGTGTTCCTGAAAATGTAAAGTTATTTACATTACCGCTAGTGTCAGGCCATGTGGTACCTGAAACATAATTTCGCATATCGAGGTTAAATAACAAAGAACCAGTCACAAGACCTGTGGCTGGATCTGGATATATTGTCAATCCTTGTCCAAGGGTGATACCATTACCTATCTGCATAATATATTATCCGTTAGGGTACTCAGTTACTGTACTACTAAATGTATATAGACTGTTAGCGTTAGCTGTATTAGGACTTGGTGTATCTGTAATCGTAACAAATTTCTGAGGACCAAGTTGATAGGAATTAAAGATATAATTGGTATTGGTTATTGAACCAACTATAGGTTGACTCGATACAAAATTACCATTAATATTGGTCAACGTTAATTTGTTTATATTATTGGCATAAGAAACAACAGTTGCGCTTGCTGTTGCCGTACTAAAATTATAACCTTGGTAAACAATCTCACCTGCTTGATAATGACCTACACCAGTATTGGCCATATTGAATATGACTTGGTCTGTTGGTGATATATCATTATAGATATTTGTAATAGAAGTCTTAATAATACCTGCTGGTGGACTTGAAGCGCCAAAGATAAACCCTTTGACTGTGAAATTCAAAGTCCAAATAACCATACGAGTATCGGAATCACGGTTGCCTTGGTAGGTGACCTCAGAATTAACCGTGTTCAAAACGATAGGAACTTCTTTCGTAATACCCATTTCAGGGATTAAGTTCAATTTAATCGTATAATCTGGTGTAAAGAATGGTAGTATATGTTCGATTAATTGTGTACCATCTTCTATGTTTCTGACATATATGTTTAAATCAAAATCAAAATTGTATGGTACTGGAACATACTGAGAAATTAGAACAGCACCAGGTCCTGTATTAAAATTTCTTAGATTGGTTGTTTGTTTACGTGAAGCATCATACGTCAAACCTTTCATTTCAAATGACATTCTTGGTAGAGTCATCTGAACTTTCTTATCTAAGTTTGGATCACCTTCAATACGTTGAACATACAACTCTTTGGCTGCATAAGCAATAGGAACAATGAATCGTTCCGCTTCTGTATTATCAGCATTATAACGGACAAGAGTAATCTTATCGAATAAGTTTCCAAATCCAATAACTAATTTTCGTATAACTCTATCGTAATATACATTTGCCATTATATGCTACCAAAAGGATTAGATTCAGATAAATCAATAATACCGTTTGCTGAACTATTGATGTATGAATTATCGTAAACTTCTTTAGGCGTAGGAACATTCAAATCATCATATGTGTTCAATGTATAGTGAGCACCACTCGATTGACCAATGATTGATTGAGCATCTACAAATTCGCCCGTGATGTTTGTAACCACCAAAGTTTTGTTTGGTAAGTTCCAGGCTTGTGCTACAGCCACAGTCGTAGCGTTAGCATACGTACCGTCTGGTGATTGGAATACAATCTCTGAACCTGTATAGTTGCCTGTACCTGTACCCATTTCTAATGTAATAGAGTATGCTGAATCTGCCACAATACCATCAATGTCTGGCATACCTGTGTTGACGATTTCCTGTGAGTACTTGAATTTCTCCATCTCTAATTCATAGAAGTATGGATGTTTTCTACCCAACATAAAGAAGTCTTTGGTCTGGTTAACAAACTTAATCTCATACAATTCACCAGTACCATTTAAGAATGGAATATAAACCAGGTCACCTTCAAGTGGTCTAGTTAAAAATGCTGGCATCCTTTGGTTGAAAGAACGCTTAGACATAACCACAGAAACTTGGTTTTTAATCTCTAGACCAAACTTAGAGAAGAATTCTTTTTCGCCTAGGTACTCACCGTTATTCTGTAAGTACATCTCAATAGGAAATGCTGAACTAAACTTCTTAACAGGATCTTCACCGTATAGTAAGTCTCTTGCCTGATTATTTGTGTTTGGACAATAGAATGAATCGAATCCCATTATTTTAATGGATTCTACAATGATATCCTCTATGACTCTCTGTTCCGGTAGAGAGCCGTAGTTATTAAAATATTGAGATACTCCCATATTAGTTCATAAACCATTCTAGTGGAGCGAAGTATTGTGTTGACATTTCATCTCTTAGCTTCTGAATTTCATCAGCAGCTTCTTTTTGAATCTTTTGACCGTCTAATGTAACACCACCTGGTAATTGTAGACCAGCAAACTTAGATAGGTTATTACCCCATTGTTGTTTGATAAGTGCTGTTGAATATTCTTTTAACCAACGGTCATTCCATACCAAACCGTATTGTTCTGGATCAATAACGGCATAACATTCTGATACCACAACTTGGCCAACTGGTGCTTCTTGCATACCCCAAGCCCAATCTATATACAGTCTTTGCATATGTCTTTGGAATCTGATTGGAACTTCACCAGTAAACTGTAACTCTAGTGAACGTAGATGTTGTTGAGTTAAGGTGTAGTTGATGTAGGACGCTGATGTGAAGTCATACAACTCATTTAGACGAAGTTGGTATCTCAAGTCAAACATATTGGTGTTGGCTTGTGAATCATCCAATGGGAAAATACGGGAAATACCAGCAATTTCTAAAGGAGTATTGGCGGTGTCTACCGCTTGAGATGCGTCTAGATATCTATTGTTGATATCATTTTGTGTGATGGTATGAATCCAATAGACTTTCTGTAGACCATCAAAGTGATAATCTTGGAAATATTGTAAGGCATCGTCAATACGGTCCTGAACCTGGTCGTCATCAACGTTAATCTCAATAACTGGAAATCCAAGTTTTTTAAGACAGTATGTTGTGAAGTCGGTTCTGTTTGTTATATTGGCCATTTAAGTCTCCTATTAGGATATTTATCCTAGGGCTATTGAGAAAGCCAAGGCAGTAGAAACAGCAACATATACGGCGTTAGATGTGGCCGCATTGGCAGATGAGTTTGAAGATATGGAATCACTTAAGGTTACTGAACCACCAGTTGATATTGGGTTACCGTTGGCTGCATAATACAAACCATTGGTGTATATCGAATTGGCATATACGTTACCTGTGGCAGCAATACCACCCCTAACTGTCAATGCACCAGTCGTATTTGAAGAAGATGCCGTATTTGGAGCATTGAAGTTGGCAACTACGTTAGACGAAGCATACCCACCTACGAATATCTTTAAGTTTGTACCTGGTGTATATGTACCAATAATCAGGTTTGAACCGTTAGCATACAAATAACCATCACCTGGTTGTGATGCTGTAAAGTTATTCAGTACCACGTTATAGGCAGCACTTGTGATACCCATATCAATATAGTTATTGGTATCGGTACCTAAGTTATTGTATAGTGCTAAGTCTGTAGATGAGTTCTGTGTGTTAGCAAAGTTCTGTCCACCAATCTGAATAGACTGGTCGGTGTTACCTGAGAATAGACCTAATGTGTATAGGTGATTATAGGTGTTTGTTGTGTCTTGAACTAACTGACTCTGTGTTACATATACAGTAGAAGTCGGTGAGTTGGCAACAAAAGTGTTAGCGTATATGTTATTGGCGCCACTAATATTACCACCAGTACCGCTACCTGTGATGATATTATTACTTACAATTAAGTTATTATTAGAAGAAGTAAAGAATACACCACCAGAGTTACCAATATAACCTGTCGAGTTGGCAGACATAATCGTATTGGCTGCCCAACCAGAACGTACTGTTTCAGTATTCGCTAAGTTGTATACTGCTTGAATTGTATTGGCTGCAGCATTTGCCTGAGCATAAGCATTGTTTGCCTGATTGTACGCTGAGTTGGCTAATGTGATTGCCGAGTTGGCTTGATTATATGCTGCGTTAGCTTGATTGTAAGCCGAGTTGGCAAAAGCAGTTATGATTGCTGTGTTGGATAATTGTAAATCCCAAGCATAACCATTCCAAATCCAAGTTTTAGAACCAAATGTAAATGTCTGGTATAATGACGGTGAGTTAGGAAAATTAATTAAAGCCATTTATTATCCTATGTAAGCAACTGACCAGTTGTCGTTGCCGTCAAATATGATTGTACCAGAACTTGCAATTAATTGTAGTGTATCGCCTACCGCTAGTTTCACAATGTTGGCGCCACCGGCATGGTTCATTGAAGTGTTTGGACCAAATTCAACCATAATAGAAGTTGTTGTCCCACCACCAATTGCAGCAGTTTTTCTAACTAAGGCTTGAGCAATACCACTTGAACTATTATTATATGTTCTAATCACTAAATTAACTTGATATAAACCTGCAACGGGTGCTGTAAATATGCCTGTTGAACCGTTTAAATAACTTCCTTGATTATATTCAATAGTCCAATTGCTGTTGGTTAGTGTGGTTGTAGCGGCAATTGAGCCACCATTACCTCTTACGCAAAATGCTGGACGGTTTGGTGCATAACCAGCAGCAATACCATTTGTTGTTGTATTACCTGCAAGTGTCAAATCACCTGCATCAGACAAAGACATTGATGTTATTTGATATGTACTATTAACAACTTGCAAGTTGCCAGCACTATCTAAACGAATTGTTTTGTTTGCGTTAGTTGCACCACCAGAAGTGTTTGTAAATTTTAATATGTCTGCATAGCCCGTACCACCTTGTGTGTTGGCAGCTAAAATAGTTATACCTGCACCTGTCGTTGTTGCTGGCGTGTATGTTATAACTTCAGAGTTTGCTGATATTGATGTGCCGGCAACTACACCTGGCTGTGTGTTCGCCAATACACCTGTTGGCCCTACTTCTGCCCATACGGGATAAGATGTGTTGCCGAAGTTTTCATACAGTACACCAGTATTGGCCAACCACAAATCGTTTGGATTTGGTGCTGATGGTGCATTGTTTTGATAGTAAGTCTGTGTCTTAGAGTTGGCCAAGTTTTGTGTGGCCACATCACTAATGTTGATTGTCTTAGAGGTAGAATTACCAGTAATAACGATACCACCAGCATTAGAGAAACTAAGTGTGTCGTTTGGAACTGTGGTAAGAATTAATGTGCCAGAAGCATTTGCTGTGGCAAAAGACGGACCGTTGTTTTGACCGTAGAAATACGAAACGGTACCTGATGAGTTGAGATAGAACAGTTTACCATCGGCGTAGTTCAGCGCCGTTTCACCTACATTAAGTGAAACTGGTGTACGTCCAGTTGTACTGGACTTTTTTAACTGAATAACTGTATTTGCTATTGCCATTTATTTACTTTAAAAACTACCACCATCTTCTATTATGACATCCAAACCGGCTGGTTCTTCAGGCTTCTTATTCAAATCGTCAATCTTTTTTCGCTTGGCAGGAGTTAATTGTAAATAGGCAATCTTATCGGTCAATTCTTTAATCTTATTTTCATATTCATCACGAACTTGTTGAGTTTCTTCTCTTGCTTTCAACAACTCATTTCTAAATGTATCAACATGATTTGCTTGATGTTTAATATTTTCATACTCAGCCTTCATAGAACCTAACCTAGAAATTTCTTGGTTTAATTCATTAATCTTAGCCTCATAATTTGTATTATCAAGTTGTGCTTCTAGTTCTAGCACTTTCTCATTTAATTGACCTATTGCCACATCACTTATTCTAGCATTTGCTTGTAACGATATATTTTTTTGTATTGCATCGGTTAATGTACTTGTCATTATCTCAATGTAATAATCAAAATATGTTTTATCCATATCAAACTCCTATTATATAATCAAGTATTTAGAACGTGCCTCCGTCCATTGTTGTTGTCCATGTTGGTACGCCAGAATTATTAACAGTCATAATTTGATTTGACCATGTTTGGTCTGAAGTACCTGCAGCTGCCGTAACTTGAATAGCACCTGTACCGTTACCGTATGTGATACCGTTTGTAGTAAATGTTGCTGCGCCTGTACCGCCTTGTGATACAGTTAAACCAGAAATTGGTTGCCATGAAGCTGCTGTGGTTCTACCATAAGCATCAACACTCAATGCTGCTAGTGTTGAGTTTGTACCATATGTACCTGTGTTAGCATATGATGAGTTGGCCAAAGCGTTCATTGGACCTGTACCACCACCAATAATCAACTGACCTGTAGCAAATGTAGCTTGACCAGTACCACCTTGAGATACTGTTAGACCAGAAATTGGTTGCCATGCGGCTGCCGTAGTTCTACCATAAGCATCAACAGTTAAACCAGCAAGTGTTGAGTTTGTACCGTATGTGCCTGTGTTAGAATAAGAACTGTTAGCAAGTGAAATTAATGATGTTGTACCATTACCAATTACGATTTGACCGTTGGTAAATGATGTAGCACCAGTACCGCCAGATGTTAATGCTAACGGATTAGTTAATGATAATGTACCAATCGTAGCAGTCGTAATGTTTGCTGAAGAAGCATTTGCCTGTGGTGCAATGATGTTAGCATACAATGTTGCTGTGTTGGCAGTAGTAAATAAGTTATTAGCAACTGTGTTACCAGTTACAGAACTTGAATTTACACCAGAGAACAAATAGTAACCTTTGTTACCAGCATCACGAACCAAACCAGTTGATAGGTTGGCAGAACCGTTGTTGTATGTACCAACGAAACCAATATCTAATACGTCACCTACTGTATTGTTTGCAGCAAGGTGTAATAGTGAAGATGTTGATTGAGAAATTGATGTGTTGACATATGTTACAGCACCAGTAACAATCAAGTTACCAGAAATCTGTACGTCTGTACCAATTGATTGTGGACCACCAGAAGTATTAGAACGAACTAATGTGTTGTCTACACCAAAATAAACTGTTTCGTTATTTGGTCCAACATAAGTTGTAATACCAGAGTTTGTGTTGGCCTTGAATGTTAGTGTAGAACCACCGTTAACTGTGTTACTGTTTACACTATCAGATACTGTAAATGATGTCTGAATACCAGCAGATGAAACGGATAAGATACGACCGTTGGCACCATATTGAATAACTGGAACAGATGAAGAAGAACCAACTGTACCAGCAGATAGACCGCCTACGTTGTTTAGTGAAGCATTAAGTGTAACACCAGCAGAACCGTTGAAACCAACAGCAGATGCCGTGATATCACCACCAGAAACTGAGAAGTTTTGTGAGTTGGTTAATGTGTCAGCGGTGTTGGCATCACCATATAATCTACCAAAGAAAGCACCGTTAGGGTCTCTTTTAACTAAAGTAGATGCTGTGTTAGACTGAGTGGCATTATTAACGGCAGTATAAGTATTGTAACCACCGATAGCAACTACACCGTCACCTGTTGGAGAACCAATAAAGAAGTTATTGGAACTATATGAATAACCAATTTCACCCTGTTTGAATGATGTTGGTGTAGCAGTCGTTAATGAACGTCTGACTAGAATACTTGTATTGGAAATAGCCATCTTAGTACCTTTTTATTATTATAGGGTATTTATTAAAATCCACCACCGTCAATGGTAATGGCATTTGCCGTAAAATTGTTGGTGGTTAAACTAATACCGTTCGCAAATACATTCCCGGACACTCCTACACCACCCAAAACAATAAGAGAGCCTGTATTTGTACTTGTCGATGAGATATTGGCATTTGCCGTTAATTTACCTGCCACAATTTCTTGTTGGTTTACAATTTCGGTATTGACAGATGTTGTAGTGCCGAGTACGGCCAGATTACCGGAAATTGTTAAGTTGCCGCCAAATGTTCCTGATGTATTGGCTAAAGCGTTATTTGCTTTATTAGAAGCATAATTGGCAATATTTGTTGCATCATTAATTTGAGAAATATAGGCAGAAGTAAACCCGGTATTTTGTGCCGTGCTGTCTGGGAAATTAAGATAACCATCTGCATCAAATGACCAATATCTTACAGAACTGTTAACGTTAGTAAGAATATAAACAGCAGTTGATTGAACATCCACACCACAATTATCATCCGAACTGTGAAGTTTCAATGTATAATTTGTATTCGGTGGTTTTATGAAAAAACTATTGTTTATAGTAGTATCATCAATTATTGATCCACTAGGTAAAGTGAATGTACCCGTTGTGTGAAAACCAAATGTACGTTGTGTTGTTCCATCGTTTACATCAATGTAAGCTTCTGCTGTATTGGCACTATTGGATATAACATAAATGTCGCCCAAATTTTGATTATATTGATTTGAAACATTTAATAAATTATAAGTGATTCCGTCAGCTACATTTGCATTTGCTACAAGACCTCCACCACCAAAGTAAGTGGTACTAATGGAAGCGCCAGGTGTATTTAAATTAAGTTGGCCTGGTATTGTAAAGTTGTTACTAGAATCTAGTATCGCCTGACCATTAGACGTACTGATTAATCTATCACCGTGTACATTAGCAACTGCTTCTTCTGCCAGAGCAATAGCAACATTAGATTGTGCTAACGCAGTATTCGCCAGATTCAATGCTTCTTGAGCAAGAGCGCCTGAAGCACCAACGAACTGTGAGGATGATTGAACAACCTGTTGGTTCTGTGGATTAACCCTTACATTGATTGTTTGAATTGGCGATACGGTTACTGGCATTATAGATCCGTTTCTTCATCCGTATTAGTATTTGGTGGAGAACCTGGTGGTATACCTCTTACATTGGTTACACCTGGTGCCACAAAGATTTGACCTTCCAGAACTCTAGTGACTACACCATATTGGTCTGTGATAACAACATCATATACCAACTTACCTGATGGTACATTGGCGGTTACGGAATTGTTGGCTGATAGTTGTATGATACCATTAGAAGCATCATAAATGGAAGATGTGAATTGGAGAATCACATTACTTGAGTAATATGACTTCTTTGCTTGAGAGTTTACTGAGAACCCGTAGAGATTGTATGCGCTACCGTTAGAGGAATCTAAGGTAATTAATGTATTGAAGGTGGTACCCTGCTCTAGGTACTGGTCGGAATAAGCAGCAGGCATTGTATATCCTCATAAAAAATAGTTTTATCTACTATTTAGTTGATGAGGATTTGGTATTACGGTAGTGTAGATATGAAAGTTGTCAGAGCATCACCAGTAATTGGATTACCAGAAGTATCATTTAATGTGGCACCATTAACCAAGTCTATTCTAAATTGTTGGTAGTCGGTGTTGTGTTTGTCGAAAGGTAAACAAGCACCATCAGAACGTAAAACACAAAACGTGTTTACATTACCTTTTAAATCCAACGCTTGTTTGTATGTGTGTTGATTTGACATTTTTATAACTCCGCAGTCCAAGCAAGACCATATGTGTTGTTCAAAACATAAAATTCACAGACATAACCCGCAATAGTGGATCCAGAACCACCTGTTAAATTAAGAACAACCCAACCCATTCCCGAAACACCAACGCCACCGTAACCACCTATACTTGATATTGTTGGATTACTACCTGCAAAATTTTCAACATATCCATAACCTATATTCATTCCTGAAGTGGTCGGAGTGGTTCTCATCTGAACATCGAACTTTGCAGAAATTACACAAGCAGAAGCATTTGTTGAGTTCCATCTTCCTACACCTGATTGCATCAAATAATAATACCTTTGACACAACTGTAATTCTCTACCATAATCCCTATAATCAAAACTTGTAGCAACTGAACCAACTTCAAATTGTACACCAGTAATGTAGAATGTGGCATTATTTACAGCCACAACTGATGTAGCACCTGTTGCCGATAATACATTAGATGAAGTCCATATTCCTGGAGTTCCGCTATAAGTTGAACCAACTCCAAGACCAAAAATCACATTAACACCTTGTGAATTTCCTGTTTGCCAAGAACCTGATGTTGGAGGTGTGATTGTTACTGTAATATATTGCCAAGTATTTGATGAATTGATTGTGTATGTGAATGGATAATTCCAACTATAACCATAATTTTGTAATACGCCACCAAATGTGCCGGTTAATGAACTATACACCCAAAAAGAAATTGTTACTGTTTTGGCGCTAGATGTACCCCAACCCAAATCAGCAATATTATATCCTTCAATTCTTTGATTTATAGTATAATAATCTGTTGAACTAATAGAGTAAGCAGATTGTGATTGAACACCCAAATAATTTGTGAATCCTGATGGTGTTGTTACTGAATTGTAATTTTGTCCACCATTTAATTTACCTGTTGTTGATTGTTGAATTTGCCATCTATCGACAGAATAACCATTAACGGAAGTTCCTACTGCACTACCATTATTTCTCTGGTCAATTCTCATATCACCATTAATAATCCTATTCTTCATCGTAGCTGACGAAGAAGCACCAATGATATTACCATTGAAGTTAATAGCATTATTGCTGGTCGTAAAACTTGGTAGACCGGCTGCTGTACTGACTTGATTGACGTTTAGAAAACTCATTATTGACCTCTAAGAGCAGCTATCTCATCTGCTG
>Ga0208253_1000092_pt1 | contig 39331 bp, 30 predicted proteins | sample CryBogCBE10Oct08_FD_184573 | JGI IMG/M metagenome (GOLD analysis project Ga0208253, IMG submission 184573) | Freshwater microbial communities from Crystal Bog, Wisconsin, USA - CBE10Oct08 (SPAdes) | ecosystem: Environmental > Aquatic > Freshwater > Lake | place: Crystal Bog, Wisconsin, USA...
CTCAGGGAGCTATCCACTGCAAGAAATCCTTTTATCGATCTAAATACAACAAACTCAGCTTTCGCTTAGGATCAAAAAATAAAGCAAAAGTCGCAATTGCCAATAAAATCGCAAGGGTGGTTTATAAGGTTTTAGCTGGGGATCAGTATAAAGATCTGGGATACATGCGAGGAGACCCACGTGAAGAAAGAATTAAAAAGCTACTCTTCGAGTTGAAATCTTTAGGTGTAGAAATCCAAAATCATACTCATCAGAACATTTATTCTAAACGTGATGTAAAGGTTGAAGCGTCAGGAATTGTATATTCCTGATTAGCGGTTAAGTACAATTAATAAAAAAAAGAGCGACTTCGTCGCTCAGGGGTAGCTACGTCCTGAATTCGTAATTACTTACTAGGCAAGGGGAATGTATGATACGGTTGTGTTAGGAGCAGTAATTGCTCCTCAAAAGTTGCTCAGCTCCCATGTCTTCGATACTATTTGCCCCAGGGTCTTACTAGGCTCGAAAGGGACCGAAGCTCCTGCGTCTTCGATTTGATTGTAACTAAGATCTAACTTGGTAAGCTGCCTGCAGCCTTGATGATGCTACCAATTTTTTAAATATCCTAAAGTAAGTGTTTTCTTGGAAGCCTAATTTTTTCTTTTTTCAAGTGTTTATGATTGCTTGAATGATTTCAGGTAATGCAAAAGCTATTTTCTACGAATTCTAGTTTAGATTCCATCTATTCATCTCTGAAGTTTTTAGGAATGCAAGTTCTAGTGCTCATCCTTAGGGGAGCAATCTATAGAACAGAAGGTCTCTCATGAGGGTGGTAATCTCTCCTGGATAGGAGCCTTCTCTAGCTTAGGTCAGAGGGGTTAGGTAGGGAAGACTCCGTGTTGCCTGTTTCATTTAGTAATGCGAGGGGTCATGATCTCAAATTGACATAATGCGCTAACGAGTACTTCATGCGGTGGTGGGGTTTTGATCTAGTTCTTTTTCCATGCATGGCGTTCTCTCTTGCATGGGATTGCTTTTGCTGAGCTCAGGGCTTCCTAGGTCTCACGCTATTACGCTGTGTGTCATACAAGCCTTCATGTTCTTTGCCAAAACGCACTCAAATTAATTTTTGACAGCCCAGACATAAACTCACGAGGACCTTGTTCTTTCAAAAAGGGGGGGGTGAGTTTGGGTGCCATGCTCGTGGTTTATAGTTATTTTTTTGATTTTTTCAATTCTGTAAGGAGCTGATCATGTAACTTAATTGCATTGGTTAATTCTCTTTTTTTTAGGTTTTCTTGAATCTGCTTGTATTGAGGTTGGAAGCTAGTATTTTTTTGCAATAGATGTTCTATTTTTTTTATTTCATTCCTGGCTGAGTCTACAAAATGCTGTGCTTCCCCTAACAGCGGCCTGAGAAGATGACAGCCTTCGTTGATTTCTAGAGCTTCCTTCTCTTGACAAAAGGCCTCTAATGTCAGGACTTCGCTATACAAAAGAAACGCAGGCAACAGAGGTTTCAAGTTTTCGTGGTCCACTACGAGGGTTTCGGATTGAGAAAGTTTTTTTATTTGCTTTTTAAGTTTTTTAACTTTCCTTTTTAAATGAGTAGGCGAACTTTTGGACAGAGCATATTGTTTATCAAAAAGGGCCTTTCTTTTTTCGACATACTCTTTAGCTTGCTCGAGTTTAGCGCGAGCTTCTTGGGATGCTTCCTTTCGTATTTTTTCGTAATTTTCCATAGAATGCCGAGTCAAATTAGGATCTATAGGATAATTTTCAATGTTATTTTGAATTTTCAGTATGAGATTTTCTAGTTTTCTGATCCATGCTTGTGCTGTTTCTTTTTCTTTTTTTTGGAAATAGTCGCATTGTGCTTCTTCGGTATTTTTTGTTTTTTTATGGGTGCATTCTAAAAGTTTTTTTTCTACTTCTTTTTCTGTTTTTTGGTAGCTTCGAAATCTTTTTAAGAAGCGAGAGGTTGTCTTAGTCATGCTCTCTATCGCTTGTTTTTGTCTTTCAAAAAAGCTGAGTTTATCTATTAAATTTGTTGTATTACTGCTGTTTGCATAGTACGGCATTTCTTGGTCGAGATCATCTTCTCTTGAATCATCCTCAAATGCCTGAGCTTGATAGGCAATCCATGGAATCAAAAGAAAAAATAAAAGAAACGGTTTTTTAGATGGGAGAGTCATTTTGTTTCCTTCCTGGGTGAGCAGCGAATCCTTGCTTTTAGAGGATACTTTTCTCAGCGTTTCACATGACAAAAACTGCATTTTTTCATGGGTTATCTCGCAATGAGCCTAGTATACATATTTTCAAACATCAATCGTTTTTTTAACGTTATAAAAATAATTTTCATAAAAAAGGAAGGTTTTTAGCGGAAGTTCTGTGTAGTGAAAATCAAGACTATCTACGAAAATTTTAAAAATTATCATGCAGTCATGACTGTTTTTTATTAAATTAATTAAGTTTTAATTAGGCCGATTATGGTATTCAATGATCTGAGGTGGTTATAAAAAATGAGCAAGACTTTTGACCTAATCATGTAGAACAAAGGGAGAAAAGCCTGAGCAGATCCTCATAGTCAACTGGAAATGACCCTAATCTACTTAGTGGCAAACATCAATCATTTTTTAATGCTATAGAAATAATTTTTATAACAAAAGGAGTCTAAAATCACTGTGGAGAGTGACGAGTTTTGACTTTATGCGTTATAGATTTAATAAAAATAGTTTTCATGCAACGACTTAGTATCGACTAAAAACAACTATAATCATTGTTTTTGGAAACAAAATTCTATGAATAAAATTTAATTAAGAATTACCAAGTGCTATTTTGCGATTTTTTTCTGATACAGACTCATTATTGCTGGCGCTAGCAATCATTTCATTTTTTGTCTAAGACTCTTGGGAAAGCTTAGTAAAGGGGGTTATGCAATAAAAAATGCTTCTCATCGAATCGAAGAGATTTCAGAGGTTTGTAGTTGTTTGGCATGAGTGTGGAAGAGATTTGTAGGGGTCATAAGTTTTGTGCTTTTCAAGAAATTTTCAACTTAATAAATTTATCTAGAAATAGGTCTTGTCCAAGATTAACTCTTCACTGCTTTTTCAAAAACCGTCTGCGAGTGTTTTGGCGTCTTGGACGAGCATCATGTCTTGAGGATATCAGTTCTTCCCTACGGGCAGCTTATCATGCTATGCGTTATTTTTTCTCCTACAGTGCTTCAAAGATGCTTCGGAGAAAAAATCAGATATCAGTAGATCTGATCGAATAAAAATCGCTTCTTATGGGTTTTATATTTTTTAAAATGGATAAAAAACGTGGCGGATATCTCTCTTTTTGCAAAGAAGCTTTTTATTCTGCGCTAGTTTCTTTAGCGATCAATTCTTTAAAGATGAAGAGCTCCTGCTCATCTATCTCCAAAATACGCTCAGGAACCATCTTGCTTAAGTTTTAGATAAAAAGGATTTTTACTGACTGGCGCGGTTCTGCCAGAAGCTCAACTCCCCTATGTCGAAATTACCAGGGTCCGATCAGAGGTCTTTGGGAGGAGAATGTATCTACTTTTGATCAAAATCATAAATACTACCCTTGAGCTTCGGAGGGGAAGTAAGATTTTTGCGGTTGGTTGAAGGTTTTTCTTTTGATGATCCGGTTACACCCTGAATACTTACCGCAAGTATTGCAAGTCTTTTTTTTTGAGATGGAAAATCTAGTGTCTCAGTAACCCTAGAAAGATTCCTTGTTTTTATTTTTTTCGCAAACACTTATTTTTTTAATTTTTCAATTATTCTTTTTTTCTGAAGGGAGTCCTTTGGCTTGTTTTTTTTTGCGAGTGGCGAACCTACTGGTGAAGTGATCTGAGCAATGGGTACTTGAGTGAGAGACGACGGAAAAATTCTAGATTTTGCCATCAACTTGACAATCAGTAAAAAAATCATGCTGTATTGCGTAATATGGGCTCGGGGTCACTTTTGAGTTTTAGATGGATTGAGGTATCAAGAAGTCTATCCAAGATCAAGAAAACAATGACGAGATCATCTTTTTTTAAGTGGCAGCCTTTGAAGGGGTCGTTAGCATCACTCTTCTCTTTCGGAATTACGTTTACTCAGCTCAAAGCATCTGAATGCATTGAATATGTAACTTTAAGAGTTAACTGAAGCTTCTCCGAAAAAGCATCCAAAGTTGATTAGAAATTAGTGATGGAATTCTGAGTGTTAGGAGGGTTTTCAAAAAGATGGTTCAGGAAGCATGGTGGTTCAGCAGCGTCAGGCTGCTTAAGGTTTGACTGGGCGAGGGGAAGTGGGGGAGGATCCGAAAATTTGAAAAATCTTTTTGCCACGAGATTTCTTCGATTGTGAGGCTTTCGAAGAGCCGAATCGAGAAGTTTCAGTAATTTTGGCGTTCGATGAAGGAATTTCGTATGAATGTCGTAGGTTGCATCGCATGATGCCTCTTTCTTGGAATCTGAGGATAGGGTTTTTTATGGAGCATAAGAAGAGGGACTTAAGGGGTCTTCAGGCCCTTCATGCGACTGAAAATTTGGCAGCATCAGAAGAAAGAAAGTGAAGGAGGATAGTGGTCTTTCGTCGTTTTTGAACGTTGTGACGCTTTGCTTCCTCAACGGAGCTTAGGAAAAAAAATGCTGAGGCCTCTTTTCAGGTATGAAGATCAGAGGTAAGATCCTGTGCATGTCAAATCTCGATGTTCAAGAACTAACCGATCAAATTCAAGAAAAAAGTGCTTTTGTAGATGCTATTTTAAAAGAGGTCTCTCAGGTGGTGGTAGGTCAGAGGTTGCTTTTGGAGCGACTTCTACTTGCCTTGCTTTGTGAAGGACATATTTTGCTGGAAGGACTGCCTGGACTCGCGAAGACGTTGACCATTAAGACGTTAGCAGAAGTCATTCATACTGAATTTCAAAGAATTCAGTTTACTCCTGATCTCTTGCCTGCCGATCTGGTGGGGACTATGATTTTTAATCCAAAAACAGGTGATTTTACTTCTAAGAAAGGTCCTATTTTTACGAGTCTTGTTTTGGCAGATGAGATCAATCGTGCTCCTGCAAAAGTTCAAAGCGCTTTGTTAGAGGCGATGGGAGAGCATCAGGTCACGATTGGAGAGACGACGTATCCTATGCATCCCTTGTTCACTGTTTTAGCCACTCAGAATCCGATTGAACAAGAAGGTACGTATGCGTTGCCTGAGGCGCAGCTGGATCGTTTTTTATTTAAGGTGAAGGTAGATTATCCATCGATGCAGGAGGAAAGGGCGATTCTCAATCGGATGTCTTCTGGAAGGCCTCCGGTGGTGAGGAAGATATGCCAACCTCAGGATTTATTGGATGCTCGAAAAGTCTGTTCGCAGATTTATATGGATGAAAAGCTCAAGGATTATATTTTGTCCATTGTTTTTGCAACGCGATTTCCAGAAAAGTTCCATTTGCCAGATATCAAGCGGCATATTCAGGTGGGAGCTTCTCCGAGAGCGACGCTTGCCCTTGCTCATGCTAGTCGCGCACATGCTTTTATCCAGCACCGGGGATTTGTTACGCCTGAAGACGTCAAGTCCGTTGCTTACGATGTCTTAAGACATCGGGTTTTGGTTACTTTTGAAGCGCAATCAGAAGATCTTGAAAGTGAACAGATCATTCAGAAAATCCTTGAGCGCATTGAGGTTCCCTGATGCCTTCTGATGATCTGAGGCGGAAGATTCGCGGTATTGAGATGGTTGCTCGGAAGGCTGTTCATGATCTGATGAGTGGTCGTTATCGGAGTCATTTTAAGGGGCATGGGGTTCAGTTTTCTGAACATAGGCTTTATGTTCCTGGGGATGATGTGCGTCATATCAATTGGAATGTGAGTGCCAGGACAAGGGAGCCTTTAGTCAAAAAATTTGATGAAGAACGGGAACTGAGTGTTTTTTTAGTCACGGATATCTCTCAGTCGCATGCTTTTGGCTCTTCTTTGCGGTTGAAGTCAGAATGTGTGGTGGATATTGTCGCACTTTTAGTGCATGTGGCGATTCAAAGTGGGGATCGGGTGGGGGGATTGCTTTTTGCTGGAGGGATAGAAAAAAAAATTCCTCTAGGTAAGGGAAGAAAGCATGCTTTGCGTATGATTCGTGAGGTATTGACATTTGAGTCTCAAACGAAGGGTACTCAATTGCGTCAAGCCTTGGAAGTAACGGAGAGGCTTTTGAAGCGAGGTGGAAGCATTATCTTTGTCATCAGTGATTTTTTGGCTCAGGATTACGAGTTGGTGTTGAAAAGGTTAGGCAAGAAACACGATGTGGTGGCGTTGAGGATCGTGGATGAGCAAGAGCGAAAACTTCCTCCTGCAGGTCAATTATTTTGGAGGGATCCGGAAACAGGTCAGCAGATTTGGACGGATACTTCTTCTTTTGCTTTTAAGAAGTGGTTTGAAGCTTTCATCTCTCAATGGGATGCCCAATGGAACCAGTCTTTGAAAGGAGCTCGTATTGAAACTGTGGAGATTGCCACGCAAGAAGATTACGTGCAGGCTTTGGTGCGCTTTTTTAGAGCACGTATTCATCGGAGTTAGTTGTTTTTGGGTCAGTTCTGTTGTAGCAGCTGAGAGCTCTTGGGAGCTTCGAGCGCAGGAAGGGGCTGGTTCTGTTCAGATAGGCAATACGCTGGTATTGGAGATCGTTTCTCAGAAGGGAATCGTTCGGCCTTTTACCGTGAAGGCTTCGGATGAGACGAATTTGGAAGAAGCAGGCTGGGTCATTGAGCCCCTAGAAAGAAGTCCTGGTTTTTGGATGGAAGTGACGCCTTTGAAAGCGGGGAAACTTGTTTTACCGGAGCTTGTCATTGAATCGGAAGGAAAGTTCGTCGGAAAGACGAAAGCTTATCCGATAGAAATTCTTTCAGCCATCAGCAAAGATGATCCTGCTCCTGAAGCATGGGGGGATTTTGCGCCTCCGGTGCTGCTTCGTTTTCCCAAGGTCATGTTACTGATTTTTGGATCAGGCATTTTCTTGCTTTTGCTGGGGGCGTATGTTCTTTACCGTAAAAGAAAAAATCGTGTCGTGAAGCTTGAAAAAAAACTTCCTGAAGATGAGGAAGCTTGGAACGCTATCTTTCTTTTGGAGAAAAGAGATTGGATTCAAAAGAAGCACTTTAAACTTTTTTATTTTCGTTTATCTGAAATTTTAAAAAAGTATGTGGGAGATCGGTTTGAGTTTGATGCACTTGAATCTACCACGCGAGAAATTTTGATGGTTTTAGAGAAAAAGCAGCTGCTTTCTGAAGATTGGAAGGCACGTTTTATCAGTGTTTTTGAGCAATTAGATCGTGTGAAATTTACAGATCATCTTCCGACTTCTCAAGAACCCTTTCAATTGCTAGAAGAGGCTCGGGCCTTTGTGATTGCGACTCGAAAACCTCCTTCGGTGGGACCTAGTGCATGAGATTTGCCAGTAGTTTTTTTCTTTTGCTGATTCCTGTGATTGTTTTGCTGCATTTTTGGAGAAAAAGAAAAGAGCCTTTTTCTGTAGTTTTTCCTATTGCTTTTGAGGCTTCGTTGGACACTTCGTACCGCTTGCTATGGCTGAAATGCCTTCAGTATTTCAGTTTGGGTTGTCTGGTGTTGGCGCTTTGTCGTCCTCAAAGTTATTTCAAGCAAGTAGAGAGAAGTATCAATGGTGTTGATATTGTCGTGGCTTTGGATGTTTCAGCGAGTATGGAGATTGAGGATTTAGCGGATCGATCACGCATTGAAGTGGCTAAAAGTACGATTCAGACTTTCATTGAGCATAGAAAAAATGATCGCATAGGTTTTGTGATTTTCAGTGGGGAACCTTTGAGTCTTGTGCCACCTACATTAGATGATGGATTGCTTTTGCATGGGTTGGGACAAGCAAGGGTGGGATTGTTGAAAGATGGAACAGCTATTGGAGATGGATTGATCGTCGCATTGAATCATTTGAGGAGTTCTCGTGCAAAAAGTCGGTTAATTGTTCTTTTGACGGATGGAGACAATAATTTGGGTCAAATTGATCCTGCGACTGCGGGGGATTTGGCAGCTGGGTATGGGGTGAAGGTGTACACGATTGCCATTGGTCGTGAGGGAAGGGTGAAAATGCCCATACGACAGCGCGATTTATTGGGAAATACGGTGGTCAGGTACCAGTGGGTTGAAAATGCGTTGAATCCTGAGATTCTCAAAAAAATTGCTCAAGTTACCGGTGGAAATTTTTATCGTGTGACAGATGAGAATGCTTTGAATTCAGTTTTTCACGAAATTGATCAATTAGAAAAAACGGATATTCATGTGAAAGAGAAGATTCATTATGAGGAGCAGTTTGATGGATTCTTGAAACTCGCGCTTTTTGGTTTTCTTTTGGAGCAATTTTTGAAGCGATGGTACTGGAGATTTTTACTATGACCTCTTTGCACTGGGGGGCTTCAGGTTGGCTTTGGGCTTTAGGTTTGCTTCCGTTGCTCGGCATTTTATATGCTTATAATGACGCTAGTCGTAAAAAACAAATGGCTTCGTTCATAGATGCTCGGTTTTGGTCGGTTTTAATTCCTGGCTGGAATCCAGATGGAAGGTGGAGGCAGGTTTTAGTTTCGTTGGTGGTTTTGGGGCTTTTGTTTCTGACGTTAGCGCGACCTCAGATGGGGGGGCATTTAGAGACAGTTCAGATGTCGGGATTAGATCTGATGGTTGTTTTAGATTTATCTCACAGTATGGAGGTGACGGATGTCGTGCCAAGTCGGCTTAAGAAATCTAAGCATTTGATTCGTAAATTATTGGATCGGTTGCATGGAGATCGTGTGGGGGTGGTGGGGTTTGCGGAAAGCGCGTATGTTGCTTGTCCTTTAACGAACGACTTGGACTATGTTTGGAATTCTGTGGATATTTTAACGCCACAGTTTATTGAAGATCAAGGGACGAATATTGCTGGAGCCTTAGCCATGGCGGTGGAAGCATTGGACCGTGGAGCGCAGTCGTCAGGTGGAGAGCGCTTAATTCTTTTGATTTCTGATGGAGAAGATCATGAGCCCGGGGCTGTGGATCAGGCTAAAAAGATCAAGTCCAAGGGAATGAAGCTTTATGTTTTGGGGGTAGGTACGGAGTCAGGAGGGCCTATTCCTCTTTTGGATAGCCAAGGAACTGTGGTGGGATTTAAAAAAGATCGTTCTCGTCAAAGTATCATTAGTAAATTTCATCCTGCGGCATTGAATCAAATTGCTCAAGCTGCTTCAGGAGCTTATTGGAGTGTGACGGCATCTGAAGAGCAGGTTCAGAATGTACAAAAATCTTTAGAAAGCCTGGCAAGATCTGATTATGGTGAAAAAAAGACCTGGGTTTATGAAGAAAAGTTTCAAATTCCTTTGGGTATTTTAGTGGCATTTCTTTTAGGTTCTTTGTTTTTTGGAAATGCAGTTCTTTTTTTGGGCATGGTTTTTTTAACGACTTCCCCAGCAGAAGCTTCTTTTTGGGATGATTATCAAGCGTACCAGCAGAATAAAAAGGCAATGGATTCGTATGAAAAGGGGAATTGGGAAGAAGCAGAAAAATTCTTTGGTTCTGCTCAGGCTCGAAATCCTGATTCTGCTGAACTTGATTTTAATCAGGGGGTTATTCGGTTAAAAAAAGATCCGGCTGAAGATTTTGATCAGGGTATTTTAGCGTTAGAGCGTTCTTTAGAAGCCTCCAAAAAGCAAAAAAACGAAAGCCTTTTGGGCCGTACTTTTTATAATTTAGGCAATGCTTGGGCGAAGAAGGGGGATGTTAAGAAAGCGGTGAAAGCCTACCTTGAGGCTATCTCGTCTGCTCAAAAGCAAAAAGATGCTGGTTTGGAGTATGCAGCTCGCAAGAATTTAGAGCTTTTGTTGAAGCAGATCCAACAGAAGAAGCAGCAGGATCAAAAAGATCAACAGGAGAAAAAAGACCGCGAAGGTAAGCAAGAGAAGAAGGATCAAAAAGACAAGCAAGGCAAGGCTGAGAAAAAAGATCAAAAAGACGAGCAAGGCAAGTCAGAGAAGAAGAATCAAAAAGACGAGCAAGGCAAGCAGGAGAAGAAAGGTTCCGCCGCTGAGGATATTGAGTCGAAAGATGATTCAGAAGAAAAGGGGGAGAAGTCTCAGTTTCAGTCCCAAAAAATGTCGGAGGAGGATGCAAAGCGTGTTATGTCGGAGCTCAATGATCGCGAGAAGGAGCTTCAGAAGAAATTGCAGTACCAGCCTGGAAAGAAGAAAAAGCATGAAAAGGATTGGTAAGAGCCTTTTTATTTTAGGCTTCGTTTGCTTCAGAGGAGTTTGGGCTTCGGAGGTTGCTTTTTTTGCTGAGGTAGAGCCTAAAGTCGTGGGTCTTGGGGAGGAGGTGACGTTAACGTTGACCACGCAAGCGGATACCGAGGTTTCTTTGGGGGAGGTAAGGTTTGAAGCTCCTGATTTTGAACAGATCTCTGAATCAAATTCAATTTCTAGCCAATCACAGTCGATTTTTGGGCGTGATTCTACTGTAATAACTCAAAAAATCATTAAGGTGCTTCTCCCCAAAAGAGTGGGCAGATTGCAGATTTCAGGGATTCAGATGAGAATAGGATCTTCTTTTCAGAAAGTGCGGGATCTGAGTGTCCAAGTAGAAAAGACGCCTGTTTCTTCCCCGAGAAATTTTCGTCGACCGGGGCTTCCGCAGATGGGGCTTCCGCAGATGAGGAGAAATTTTCGTCGACCTTCTGCTGCTGATCACAAGAAGTGTTTTCTTCAGGCGGAGGCAGACCAGGGGACTGTTTTTAAGGGGCAGCAAGTGGAGGTGTCTTATGCCCTTTATTGTCAGGTGCCGGTGCTTTCAGCCGTGGCAGAAAAACATCCGAGTTTTTCTGGTTTTTTGAAAGAGGATTTTCCTGTTCGTGCGGGAGATCAAAAAAGTGAGGTTGTTGTGGGCGGGGAGAGGTATCTGCGTCATTTGATCACGCGTTACTTGCTTTATCCTTTGCAAGAGGGGGAGTTATTTCTTGATCCATTGTCTGTGAGCTATCAGTACCAGGGAAGTGGTGGTTCTTGGGAGGATGAGGATCCTTTTTTTGGTTTTTTTCAGCAGATGCGACCTCAGGTAGGAAGTGCTCAGAGTGCTGCCGTTTCGATTCGGGTGCTCGGATTGCCTGAGGAAGGTCGGCCGAGTTCTTGGAGTGGTGGGATTGGAAAGTTTAGTTTGGAGGCATCTTTAGATCGCTCTGAAGTGCCTGCACATGAGGCGGTGACACTTACATTGAAAGTGGAGGGCTCAGGGAATCTTTCAGCTATTAAGCCTCCTCAGGCGACCTATCCTTCTTCGATTGAGCTTTACGATACGAAGGGGCGTATGGAAGGAGAGGGCAAACGAAGGAAGATTTTTGAATTTCTTTTGGTGCCTCGAACGCCAGGGAAGGTCGTATTGCCTTCTCAAGTGCTTTCTTTTTTTGATCCTAGTTCTCAGCAGTACTACACACTGAAGACAGAGCCTTTGTCTTTGGTAGTTTTAGAGCCTTTGCCTGGAAAAGCGCCTCCTGCTGGGGTTGCAGAGGCTCCGGAAGTTCTTGAAAAAAAGGAAGTTCAAGACTTGAGGTACTTGAAGGCACCTGGGGAAGAGTGGGCTTGGTTTTATGCTTGGAGATGGCTTTATCCTCTTGCAATTTTATTAGCAAGCATTTTGGGAGGATGGTGTGTTTGGGATCGCTTCCGGAGTCGTTCTCCGAAGGTGAGGAGGGGGTTTCGACGCGATTGGTGGAATCAATTGCAGCAACGCGTTGCTTCAGAGTCCTTTTCTTGGGAAAAGCTCAGCGAGGTCTGTGATCAGATGGTGGAAGAGGTCTTAACAACGGTAGATAGTTGGTACGATCTGAATTGGAGATCGGTGAGTCGTAAGGAATGGAAGCGTCTTTTGATCGAAGAGAAAGCAATGGATGAAGGTGTGTGGGAAAAAATTCATGCTTTTTTGGTCTTTGCGGAGCAGGTGAGGTTTTCTCATCGCAAGCAGGCTTCTTGGGAATCTTCTGCTCGATCGGATCTTTTGTCTTGGATTCAGGCACTTACAGAGGCTTTGGGTTCTTTTCAGTGAGGTAGACGGTGCTTGACAAATTTTCTTGTTTGTGGATAAATGGAGTCTATGTCTTTTGTAAATGCTCATGCTCAAGCTCGGTTTGATGCGCTTCGGGATTTAAATTTTAAAGTTCCTCGTGTTTTTGAGTTTCCCGTTGACGATCAAGGTCAACCTCTGAAAATATCCGATTTTTTTGGGGTGAATACTTTTGATATTTTCAAAATGAAAGAAAAGCTTCCTAAGGATGTTTTTTCTCAAATTATTGCTTCTTTGGAATCGTCTAAACCGTTAGATGCGAAGCTTGCGGGTTTAGTAGCCCATGCGATGAAAGAGTGGGCTCTAGCTAAGGGAGTGACGCATTATTGCCATTGGTTTCAGCCTCAGACAGGGATCACTGCGGAGAAGCATGATGCTTTTTTAAGTTTTGATGACAGGGGTGCTCCTATTGAGAAATTTTCTGGTTCTGAGTTGATTCAAGGAGAATCAGATGCTTCCAGTTTTCCTTCGGGGGGGATGCGAAGTACCTTTGAAGCTCGAGGTTATACTGCTTGGGATCCCTCAAGTCCTGTCTTCATTATGGAGCATGAAAACGGAAAGACGCTTTGCATTCCTTCGGTTTTCATGAGTTACCATGGGGAGTCTTTGGATGAAAAGACAGGGCTTCTCAGAAGTATTGAGTTTTTGTCCCAAAAGACCTGTGATTTGCTTCATGTTTTGGGTTATGCGCAGGTGAAGCGCGTGATTCCTACTTTGGGTGTGGAGCAGGAGTACTTTTTAGTGGATCGGGCTTTGTACTCGTTAAGGCCTGATCTTTTGATGACAGGGCGCTCTTTAGTGGGGCAGCTGCCTCCGAAAGGTCAGCAGCTGGAAGACCATTATTTTGGGAGCATTCCTGCTCGAGCTCAGGCTTTTATGTGTGAGTCAGAGTTTGAGCTTTACAAGCTGGGAGTTCCGGTTAAGACACGTCATAATGAAGTTGCTCCCGGGCAATTTGAATTAGCTCCTATTTTTGAAGAGGCCAATCGTGCTGTAGATCATAATCAATTGATTATGGAAGTGCTCAAGCGGGTAGGAATACGGCATGGGTTTCAGGTGTTGTTTCATGAGAAGCCTTTTGCTGGGATCAATGGAAGTGGGAAGCATCACAATTGGTCGTTGATGGTCGCTTCTGTCGGTTCCCGAAGTGTTGAATTAGTGCGGGGTCAGAATTTATTAAGTCCTGGGAAGACTTCTTCGGATCATTTGAGATTTTTGACTATTTTATTGGGGGTTTTGTTGGGAGTGCAAAAGCATGCGGGGTTACTGCGAGCTGGGATTGCTTCCGCGGGCAATGATCATCGGTTAGGAGCTAATGAAGCGCCTCCTGCGATTCTTTCTGTATTTTTGGGTAATTTTTTAGATAGTTTTTTAAATGAGTTAGAAAAAGGCGCTGGCTCGGACATGAGTGTCGAGACTACTGTTTTAAAATTAGGGGTAGCAGGGCTTCCTTGGGTGATGAAAGATAATACTGATCGGAATCGGACGTCTCCGTTTGCGTTTACGGGAAATAGGTTTGAGTTTCGTGCTGTGGGATCTGCGGCTTCCTGTGCTTTTCCGACGACTTTATTGAATACAGTCATTGGGGATGGTTTTTCTGAATTGACGGAGGCTTTGAAAGCTAAGCGGAAGAAGTCTAAGGAGCTTCAGGAATCGGATATTTTAGAGGTTTTACGAAATACCGTGAAGCAAACGCGTTCGATTCGTTTTGAGGGGAATAATTATTCGGGGAAGTGGTTGGAAGAGGCAGAGCAGCGTCATTTGCCACATTTGAGAAAGACGCCTGAAGCGTTGGCGCAGTTTCTGACACCCAGTACTCAGAAGCTTTTGACAGAATCGGGCGTGTTTGAAGATGTGGAAAGGGTGTCTCGGTTTCATGTGCATCTTGAGCGTTATTTGAAAGACATGTGGATTGAGCTGAATACATTGAAGTTAATGGTAGATGTTCAGATTCTTCCTGCGGTTTATGCTTACCATGGCAGTTTATCGCAAGCTGCTATGACCGCCAAGTCGGTAGGTGTACCGGCTCCGCAGCTTGAGTTATTGAATCGTTTGTCGCTTTGGATTCATTCTCTACAGGAGAAAAGGAATCATTTAGATAGAGTTGCTTCACAAATAGAAGAATGCACTCAAGAAGAGCAAAAGGCACGTATCTTTGCTGAGCAGGGGACTGCGGTGATGGGAGAGGTGCGTTATTTTTGTGATATTTTAGAGTCTGCTGTTTCTGACACTTTTTGGCCTTTACCGAAGTATTTTGAGTTATTGTTTTTGATATAGGGGGAAGGTTATGAAAGTGCCGGTCAGAATCAATCGCTGGTATGAGAAAAAGGTAATCGAGCGCAGTTTTTTGGGTCAGGTTTTACGTAAAACGAGGCGTTTTTATTTAGGTTCTTTTCGTCCGGATTATATTCAGCAATCTATTGCAGCAAATCGCAAGGGGGAATGCCATCGCTGTGGTTTGTGTTGTGAGTTGGTTTACAAATGTCCTTTTTTAGGTAGAGACGCTGATCAATTGCCTTACTGCCGAGTTTATGGTGATTTAAGACCTGCTAATTGTCGTAATTATCCTTTTGATCGCAAAGATGCTGAAATTGATCGTTGTGGTTATAGTTTTGTCAATTAATGCAATACTTTGATCATTTGGAACTTTTTCCGTCTGAATTGGCTCAGACGGTGGTGACAGTTGGTAATTTTGATGGAGTTCATTTAGGGCATCAGAAGTTAATCGAGCAAGTGGTTCAAAAAGCTGCTTCCCAAGGTCTTCGTTCTTTAGTGCTGACATTTGCACCTCATCCTAAAAAATGCTTGTATCCTGAAAAAGTTTTGGAGCTTTTAACCACCCCTTATGAGCGCAAGGATTTGATCTCTCGGTTGGGTATTGATTTTTTGGTGCAGGAGCCTTTCAATGAGCAATTTTCCCATCAAGATGCTGCTTATTTTTTTCAAGAAATTTTAGTGAATCGTTTAAGAGCCCATACCTTGGTCTTGGGGCATGATTTTCATTTTGGTAAAGATCGCATGGAAAGTTTTGAGCAACTCCAAGAGCTTTGCACTCACCATGGGCTCAGATATATTGCTGTTGAACCGGCAAAGTACGAAGGTGAGATTGTTTCAAGTTCTGCTATTCGTCATTTGCTACGTTCTGGAGAAGTTCAGAAGGCTCAAAAGTATTTAACGCGTCCTTTTGCCTATTATGGGGAAGTCGTTCATGGGGAAGGAAGAGGAAGAAAATTGGGGGTTCCCACAGCAAATCTTGGTTGTCCTGAAGATAAGCTTTTGCTTCCTTTTGGAGTGTATGCTGGGCGTACTTTATTGCAGGGCAAGAGCTATCCGAGTGTGATCCATGTGGGTATTCGTCCTACGGTATGTCGAAATTCAAGGCCTTGGATTGAGGCACATCTGCTGGATCAGGATTTTCCTTTTTACTCAAGTTGCATAGAGGTTTCTTTTTTAGAGCGTTTAAGAGACGAAAAAAAATTTGAGGATATCCATGCATTAAAAACACAAATCTTCAAAGATCTAGAAACAACACGCGCTATTCTAAGACCTTTGCGTCCTTAATGTCCGATTTTTAGCTATTCTTATTTTAAACCACTGTGAGTTCTTGCTCAAATAAGCATGAGGATGAAAAGAAGGCGATGGATCCACGCAAATGCTAGTCAAAGCTTCAGGCATGACTTGAAGATCAGCTTTTTTTCAGGAATACATCAAATAATCTATCTGAAATTTTACTAAAAGGAAAATTGCTCAAGCATTCGTCTGAGGCTCAGGAAATTTATTTTCCAATTGCTTCATGATTTTTTTAGCAAATACACCTCAGAGGTTCAAAAATCGCTAATATGAGTTAATTGAAAAAAGTGATTCAACTATGGGTCGGTATGTTTCAGGATAGTTGTCACCTCGACCGCTTGGTCACCCTACATCATTGATGTTTAACAAAATTACGCATCACTTTCAAGCCATGAAATTCAACGGTGTCCATTTTTTCCCAATTATCTAGTTTTTCCAGACCAACGAGAAGGGGAGTTGTTCTTGAGCTTCTTGATAAACAGCATGCCTTCTTTTTAAAATTTCTAAATCCTCGCCTTCGTGTCTTGAATTTGGTGTGGTAAAAGAAATTCCGCCATGTCAATGATCAGTACCAATCTACAAACCCTTTGACCTAAGTCTTGTCTTTTCGAGGCTTTACAACGGTTTGCTGGGATACGTATGACCGTACTTCATCGTCTTAAAAAGCGATTCTCAGTAGGCATGATCATTACTGACCCCAGGTCTGCTGAACGAGGGTACAATTCCAAGTCGTTGCAAGGTTACAAGCATGGTACAGCCTTTCATGGGGGTTGCCGTTGCCTGCATGTGTGATGATTTGATTTCTTTGGATATTTTCGACAATGCAGATGTTTTCAATTAAATCAGATGATTTTTTCATAGATTCAGTTTCGTGTACTTCATGTCCCACAATTTTACGTGAAAAAATGTCCATGAATAAATAGAGATAGTAGTAAATGCCAAGGACTAGAGTAGGCAAGTATGTGATATCCCAACTAAAATCACATGATCGAGTTTTGATGAGGTACTCACCGCTTCGATTTTTCTTGGAGGACAACTTTTAGCTCGATATTTCATTCATTTTTCAGATTTAAGTAAGCGATAGATCGTCGATTCAGATCCTAGATACACGCCCCGATCAGCAAGCTCCGGAACTATCTGTCGGGGGCTCTTGTCGCAAAATTCGGAAGCTTGTTACCACTTTTAAAATAGCCTGAAGTTCTTCTTGAGAAAACGAAGAAGCTGGCTGGGAGGGGGCCCTTACGGCAATCCTCCCTTAATTTTGATAGCGCTTCCATCGCTGAATAGTTCTTTCGTCTATTCCTAGGATGCTACAGGCCTTGCTTTGACGGGTTCACATTCCTTCATCAGGTCTAGAATCGCGGTACGATCCCTTAGCTCCTCTTCCTTTTTCTTCTCAAAGAAAATTCGCTTTTTTTTTGAGAACAAGCAACGCTGATAATTCAGCTAAGGCCTTTTCTTAAGACTTCATGTTCGAGTTGCTTAATTTGAGTGTCTCTTGCATCCTTAACGGGCTTCTTGTTTCATGGTAAAGCATTCTCCATGAGTGTACGCCATTTCTCTATTTGAGTTGAATATAAGCCCTCTCGTCTGAGATAAAGCCCTCATTCTTCATCTTTTAAATTGGTAGTATCATTAACAGCCTTGATCTGAGCCTGAACACTGATCCTAGAGCTCTTTGAGTTGCTGCTGTCTGCCTTGCCTTGAACTTCTGAGATCCATTTAGCCCCTGTTCCAAGCAATACAAAAGCTTCTTCGCATATGGATATTATTGTTCTATCTCCTCTGTTCAGCATCTTTTCTACTCAAGTTTCTTTAAACTCTTTTGAATAAATTTTACGATTTATCATGTCTTAAAACCCTATCTTCTCGCCCCCCTATTTTCAACACTTGACAATTCAACTATCCTGAGACATGGGGGGTAGAGTATCAGGATAAAAGATTTTTTATGGTCACCTTTAATGAATCAAGGCCTCAGTCATGAAAAAGTTATTCTCTCTTAATCGTCGATTTAGATGCTTGGTGTTGCGTATTTCAGTGCATAAAATAGTTTTGAAAGGGTTTTTTATTTTTAGTTTTAATATTTTAGTTAAAATGAATTGTCCAATAAGTATTTTTCAGACAAGTTTTTCTATAGTTAAAAAAGATAATTCAGCTCGTTTGAAATCTTTTTGTTAGAAATAATATATTATTAAAAAAAATTACAGGATTTTGCTTATTTAATAGAAGTATTTTTTCAGATAGCATTCTTGGTAAAAAAAACTTCTATAACCTCTCTGTCTTAGATTTTTATTTTTTTGACTCATTTTTCATAGTCATGAAAATAAGATAGCTATTTTTTGACGCTTATTCTCGTTCATGTTCCACGCAAGAAGTCGGTAGCAGAATAAGTGAGTGAAACTTCATCTTTTGTTTGGGTGTTGAGCGAGGAAGTTCATGGACATTTGATCTTAAGCGTTTCTAAAATGTCGTTTCTGTTATGCTTGACTTCTTTAAGCTTGTTTGCAATGGTGATCGTTGTATGCAAAAGGGGGCAGCTGGGCTTACATTAATTGAATTAGTTATCGTGACTGCTCTTAGCACGATTCTTTTTTTATCTTTATCTCGTTTTATTCAATCTATTCAGATCGCAAATTTTAAGGCAAATCTAACGGTTGTGAGATCAGGAATTATCAATCGATTTTATACTGCGATCAATAATCCCCGTGTTTTATTTTTAAGTGCAGGCTGTCCTTCGAATGCAGCAGATCCCTGTCCTACGGCACCTGATGCACTGATTCAAGGAACTTCTTCTTTGTCAAGTCCATGCCCCACTCCGATTAATTCTTATCAAAGTCAGCTATTTGCTTGTATTGGAAATACTTCACAGTGTCCTCAAGCTTATACTTGTCCTAGTGCTTCTGCAGCCTTGCCTTTATTTGATCCTTCTTTTATATCAAGTCAACCGAGCAGTAATTTCGGAAATTATTATTATACTCTACAAGGATCCCCTGGTTCTTCATCTAATTATGCTTTTCAAGTAAGTGTTTATTTTTTATCTCAAGTTAAAAATTCTGTGAGTTTAAATTTTACCGTTACTCCTAATCCTTCTTTAACTATCTTAAAAGGATGGAGCACTTGGAGTTCCGTGTCAGTGTCTTATTCAACACCTATTTTGAAGTTGTCTCCTACCAACTATAATGTTTCTTTGATGAATACTGCAAATGTTTCCGCAGTGAATGGACCTGATTTGTGTCGTAATCTTAATGGTATTTATAATACTTCTGAGTCTTTATGCGAACTAAGTCCTCAGTCTTTGCCTAGCACTTGTCCTGCTACTGGAAAATTAATTATAAGGAATCCAACCACAAATATTCTCTATCAATGCAATTCAGGCGTTCAAAGTCTTGTTCCTGTCTATTCTCCTCAAAGCATTAATGGATCTTGTACTGTTATAGGTTCGTTTGCGATAAATAGCGCTAATGCTAATCAAATTTTAGTTTGTAGCCCAAGTTATACTTGGCAAAATACGGATTAAAAAAATGCAGTACAAAATGGGTAAAAATTTTTTCATAAGAAAATGTGGATTTTCTTTAATTGAAACAATGATCATTACAGGATTAATGACTACCCTTATGCTGGGAAGTATGACAATTATGAAGTATTCTCAAAAAAATCAAGCTAAGATAAATGCAGTGAATCTGAGAAATCAGCTCATCACGCGTTTTACGAATTTCATCAGTGATCCAAGTATCATTTTAATGAGTGCTGGTAATCAGGCGAATCTTTTTGCATGTGTAGGTAATGGGAGTTCTTGTGCTACTAATAGCACTATGATAAGTAGCTTGCTGCGTTTTTGTGGAGCAAGCAATGATTGCGCAACTAAATCGACTCAATCTACTTGCAATCAATGGATAGCAGGTCCTACAACCTATTTAAGTGCAACACAAAAGGTTTTTTGTGCTTGGTCATCAAATGCTTGCATGCCTTTAACTACGAATGCTTCGGTCAATATAAGTGGCTCTGCATCCTGTCCTGTAGCTTCAACTAGCTTGATTTTATATGATCAGAACAATCAGCAAGTGTCAAATTATTATGATATACAAGGAAGAAGTTATACTACTCAGCCAAATGCTTCTTATTATTTTACTGTATCACTGTCTTATGCTGGGACGCAGCCTCTTACTAAAATTAGCGTTAGTTTTACGATTACTCCTAGTACAGCTATTGCCAATAATTATGGTATTCAAACTTATACTTCTGCGAATGCTACCTATTCGGTGCCTCTCAATCCTGTGCTATTAACAAACAGTGGTCTTTGTAATTTTTTAGGAGGAACGGCTGGAACAACGACTTGTGCATCGATTCCTACGATTACTTTTTCTGCTACTTTAGGTGGTTCTTGTGCCTATCCAGGCACTTTAGGTCACGATAGTTCAGGCGTGCTTTATGAGTGCAATAGTGGCCAATGGATACTTCCGGCCAATACTGGTATTACTGTGGGAAGTGCGTGTGCTCCTCAGGGAGCCATTGGTCAAGCAAGTACTGCTGCTTATGGTTGGGGCACCTATGTTTGTAACGGCACTTGGGTTTCTACGAATTCAGTTTTGGAGAGTACGGTAGTGAGTCAATCGTCCACAATAGTGAGTCAATCGGGTACGATAGGAAGTCAGTCAGCTACTATGACTACTAATGCGAATACGATAGCAAGTCAGTCAACTACGATTGGGACTCAGTCAAGTACAATAAGTACTAATACAGGCACACTATCAGCTCAATCAGGAACTATTAATTCTAATACAGGAACAATTAATAGATTTCAGAGCGCTATAGCTAGCTATGATAATATACTCGCGTATCAGCCTAGTACAATAGCAACGCAATCTGCTAATATAGCGCTTAATAGTAGCACAATAGCAAGCCAATCAACTGTGATAGCAAGTATGTCAAGTACCGTTGCTTTTATGAGTAAATGCAGCATTCAAGGAGGAACTTATGATAATACCTCTGCTTCAGTTCCTATGTGTGTATTTAGTGGTTCGAGTTGTCCCACTGGTTTTACTGCTTATTCAAATTTTAGTTCAACTTCTGCTAGTCAATGTTGCGGTGGGCATAATTCTTGTGCTCTACAAAGTAATTGTGGTAATTGTTGTACTACTGGGAGCCATGGTTTTTCAGGTCAGTATCAAGAAACTTGTTCTTATCAGCCTAAAGGTTGTAGTACTGGCGGTCGCTGTCAAAATAATGGCAGTGCACAGACGTGCTATGCTACAATTACAGAGATTGCATGCATATAGGTGATCGGGAGTTCCTATTCATGAAGGCATGCATCAAAATTGATTCTATCAAATTTAAATTACGACAGATAATTCACTGGCTTCGGCCAGTGTAGCTATCCCCAAGGCCCTTGGATTCAGTGGGTCTAGTGGTGACACATGCTTGCTAGTAATTTTTTTGAGATAGACAGTGATAAAAGACAAAGTTGACACACCTAAAAAATTGATGAATCGCAAGATTTACTAATTTGATCAGTAGTTATCATGTTATTTTGATGAGAGATGGACATCAACAGATTTTTTTGTTGGTACAGCTAACTCTACGGTAAGAGCCTTGCTTAATTCTTGTGCATCAGGTAGTAATCATACTGCTTGTAGTTAATCCAGTTGTCATCAATCAATTATAAGATCTAAGGCACTATAATCGATCAGTATAAATTTGAGTTTTTTGATAAACTATTAATTTTATTATGGATATTGTCGTGTGCGATTTTTTTGTCAGCTGAGTATACGCTTAATGTCTGGTGTTTGTTGTTTCATGATCATAAGGTCATGTTTAGAAAAATGAAGATTAGAAAAATAGCGACTATAAAATGAAAGATGTTAAAAAATTTTTTTAGGAGTAAAAATGGATTTTCTTTAATTGAAACAATGATTGTTACAGGAATCATGACTGTCCTTACTTTAGGAAGCATTACGATGTTAAAGTATTCTCAAAAAAATCAGGGTAAGATAAATTTGACAAATCTAAGAAATCAATTAATCGTAAGGTTCACTAATTTGATCAATGATCCTAATGTAATTTTGATGAGTGCCGGAAATCAGGCTAATCTTTTTGCTTGTGTAGGTAATAGGAGTTCTTGTGGTACGACTACCGCTATGGTAAGTAGTTTGCTTAATTTTTGCGGATCTGGTAATGATTGTGTTGGTCGAAATCAAACAAATTGTAATCAATGGGTGATGGGTCCCACGACCTATTTAAGTGGAACACAAAAAGTTTTTTGTGCTTGGGCATCGAATGCATGTAGTGTTTTAACGACAAATGTCCCAGTAAATGTGAATGGGTCTGTGACATGTCCTGTAGCCTCAACGGGACTTACACTGTATGATCAAACAAATAATCAAATCTCAAATTACTATGACATGCAAGGAAACGCTTATAACACTCAGCCTAACATCACTTATTATTACTCAGTGTCGGTATCTTATTCTGGAAATATACCGCCTAGTCAGATTAGTGTTGGTTTTTCTATTACTCCAAGTGCAGAAATTATGAATACTTACGGAATTCAGGTTTATACTTCTCCCAATATTACATATTCGGTACCTATGAGTCCTGTGTTGTTGAGTAATAGTGGTTTTTGTAATTTTTTAGGAGGAACAGCTGGAACAACGACTTGTGCATCTATTCCTACGGTTACTTTAACTGCTACGTTAGGTGGTTCTTGTTCATACTTAGGTTCTTTAGGTCAAGATAGTTCAGGAGCAATTTATGAATGCAATGGTAATCAATGGACTCTTCCAGCAAATTCAAGCGTTACTGAAGGAGGTTCTTGTTCTCCACAAGGAGCGATTGGTCAAGCAAGTACTGCTTATGGATGGAGCACCTATGTATGTAATGGAACTTGGATTTCTACGAACTCAGGGTTGTATAGTACTGTAGCGAGTGAATCTACAACAATCGCGAGTCAATCTACAACAATTGGCAGTCAATCTACAACGATTGGGAATCAATCTACAACGATCTCTAATCAATCAACTAAAATAATTGATAATACAAGTACGATAGCAAGTCAGTCAAGTACGATGATTACTAATGCAAGTACGATAGCAAGTCAGTCAACTACGATAAACACGATTTCGGGAACAGCAGTCTATAAATCAGGATTGGTAGCGGGCAATAATTCTATTATCAATTCTAATGCGGTTACACTTTCGAATCAATCAACAAGCATAAGTACTAATTCTAGCACAATAGCAAGTTATTCTTCTGTTATAAATAACGCTACAAGATGCAGTTCACTGGGAGGTTCTGTTAATTATAATTATACAGGAAACATGATGTGTATCTTTAATGGAAGTTCGTGTCCAAGTGGATTTACACCATACATAACTAATGGAAAAAATTGGTTGGAAACATCAAGCAATACTAGTTGTAGTAATTGGGTAAGTGGAGGGACTGATAGTTGGGGAAACTATGTAACTTGCGATGCCGGAAATTGTACAGCTTATGGTTATGGCTTCAGCAATCAGAATCAAGAGTGTTGTACCTGTTATATGTCAAGCTATGTCGGATCATATTGTTCCTATGATACCCCGACACCTTTTTGTGCTTCTATTACGAAAATTGGTTGCCAATAACAATTAAATAAAGTATTAAAATTTCAGGAAAAGAGATTATGTCGCGTCAACTTGCTGATTTATTGCTAAAAGATCAACTCATTACTGCTTTGCAGCATGCAGAAGGTGTGGAAGCCGCTAAAAGCGGTAAGAGTTATACTCGTTATTTTCTTGAAAAAAAGTATTTTAGTGAAGATAATCTTTTGTCTCATTTAAGTCAAAGATTTGGGTTACCTAGCATTAATATTTCAAAAATTGAGATTTCTGCCGATGCTATTCAAAGAATAGCTCCTGAAATTGCGAAAAAGCGTCATATTATTCCAGTAAAAGTGAGTCAGGGGACATTAGTGCTTGCTATTTGGGATCCGACAGTCATTTCTTCTATAGAAGAAATTAAGTATTTAACTAAGATGAATATTGAGGTTCTTTTAACTTCTGTTTCCTCGTTTGATGGTGCACTTGCAAAGTATTATAGTGGAGGAGCCGCTTATTTTGGAGCAGCTTTTGAGACTTTTAAAAAAGAAAATAAAAAAGAAGGTGATTCTTCTTCTTTAGAGTTAGTTCAAATTCATGAAATTGATTCGGGAATGGCGGCGCAGGATGCTCCTGTGATTCAACTTGTTAATAGTATTTTGAGTGAATCTATCAAGCGTATGGCAAGTGATATTCATGTTGAACCTTACGAAAAAAGATTTCGTGTACGAATGCGAATTGATGGAAACTTAATGGAGATTACTGATATTCCATCAGAAATGAAGAGATCAGTAGTTAGTCGATTAAAAATTATGTCACGTATGGATATTGCTGAAAGTCGTGTCCCTCAAGACGGAAGAATAAAGCTAAAAATGAATAATATGGAAGTTGATTTTCGTGTCAATAGTATGCCTACTTTATTCGGAGAGAAGCTTGTTTTAAGACTTCTTTCTAAAAGTAATCTACAGCTTGATTTAAAAAAATTAGGATTCGAACAAGATCAATTAGATCTTTTTAAAAAAGGTATTTATTCTCCTAATGGATTAGTTTTAGTGACAGGACCTACGGGAAGTGGAAAAACGACTACTTTATATTCTGCACTTTATGATCTCAATCATGTTTCTGAAAACCTTTCAACCGCAGAAGACCCTGTTGAATATAATTTAGAAGGGATTAATCAGGTTCAAATTCATAAAGAAGTAGGTCTTACTTTTGCAAATGTTTTACGTGCTTTTTTAAGACAAGATCCTGATGTCATTTTGGTAGGTGAGATTCGAGATTATGAAACAGCGGAAGTAGCTATTCAAGCAGCCTTAACGGGACATTTAGTGCTTTCTACGTTGCATACGAATGACGCTCCGAGCGCCTTGACTCGATTAATCAATATGGGAGTGGAGCCTTTTTTAGTAGTAGCTTCTGTTAATACTATTGTTGCTCAAAGACTTTTAAGAACTATTTGTGAATTTTGTCGAGTTCCAGAAGTCATTCCAGAAGAAAAATGGATAGAATTAGGTTTTAATATGAAAGAAAAAATTCCTCAAGCTTTTAAGGGGACAGGTTGTTTAAGATGCAATAAAACCGGCTATAAAGGAAGAGTAGCTATTTACGAAGTTCTTTATTTAACAGGAACTATTAAGGAAATGCTTTTGAAGGGTGCATCTATTGCTCAGATTAAAAAAAAAGCAATGGAAGATAAGATGAAAACATTACGAATGTCAGCTTTTTCTAAAGTCATCGAAGGTAAAACGACTTTTGAAGAAGCTTTATCTGCTACTTTGGAGGGTTGATGGCAAAAATTGGACTTCCCACTTTATTGAAAACGATGGTAGATCAAGATGCTTCTGATTTACATTTGACGGTGGGAGTCCCGCCTGAATTAAGAATTCATGGAAAAATTCTCAAAATTAAATCTGATATTTTGACGAATTCTGATACCAAGGAGATATGTTATTCTGTACTTTCTGAAGCTCAAAAAAATGAATTTGAGAAGAATTTAGAAATTGACTTTTCTTTTGGAATTAAAGATCTTGCTCGATTTCGAGGTAATTTTTTTGTGCAGAGGGGAATGATTGCTGGAGTTTTTAGAAAAATTCCTTTAGGAATCCCTGATTTTGATCAATTAAAATTACCTCAAGTTTTAAAAAAAATCGTTCGAAAACCCAATGGTTTAATTTTAGTGACAGGACCTACAGGAAGTGGAAAAACAACTTCTTTAGCCGCAATTCTTGATTTTTTAAATCGAGAAGAATGTGGTCATTTGATCACGATAGAAGACCCTGTTGAGTTTATTCATACTCATAAGAATTGTATTATTAATCAGCGTGAGGTGGGATCAGATATTCGAGAATTTAAAAATGCGCTTAAACGTATTCTTAGACAAGATCCCGATTTTATTATGGTAGGAGAGCTTCGTGATTCAGAAACCATAGAAGCGGCATTGACTATGGCAGAGACGGGGCATTTAGTTTTTGGAACTTTACATACTAATGGAGCAGCTCAATCTGTTAATCGTTTAATTAATTCTTTTTCTCCTCATCAGCAAGCTCAGGTCCGATCAGTTCTTGCTTTTACCTTAATGGCTGTTTTATCGCAGATGCTCATTCCTAAATCTAATCAACCTGGAAGAGTAATGGTTCATGAACTCATGATTGCTAATCAAGCAATCCGAAGTTTGATTCGAGAAGATAAAATTCATCAAATTTATTCTGCTATGCAATCAGGACAAGACGAAACGGGGATGCAAACGATGAATCAGTCTTTAGTCAACTTTGTAAGAAATGGAGCGTTATCTAAATCAGATGCTTTAGAATATAGTCCTTTTCCTGAAGAGCTCAGCAGACTAATGAATGGGATACCGGATGCAAAATCGCGCGTATGAGGATCTTTAATTGACGAAGTACAGTTATGAAGGTGTTAATCAGCAAGGAAAAACTGTTTCTGGAGTGATCGAGTTTTCCAACGAGAACGATCTTCGTTTATATTTAAGGCAGCAAAGAATTAGGCCTAAAAAAATAGAGAAGACAAAAAGTGCTTCTCATTTGAGTAAGGTGAGCGTTCCTTCTCAGGTGCTTTTGGTGTTTACACGTCAACTTCAAGTTTTAATTAGCGCTGGAGTTCCTTTGATTCAAGGATTAGAGGTTCTTATCGATCAAACACATCACGCCATTTTTAAAATGATCATTCGTGGAATTCATGAAAAAGTTTCTCAAGGATCGTATTTTTGGGAAGCATTAACTGTCTATTCTCATGTTTTTCCAAAAATTTACGTAGCCTTGATTCGTGCAGGGGAATCTTCTGGAGGAATGGATGGCATGTTAAAAAGAGTCTCTTCTTACCTTGAGACAGCAGAAAAAACTAAAAAGATGATCAAAAGTGCGATGATGTACCCTATTATTGTAACTGTTATTGGAATTGCAGTTGTAACTTGTATGCTTGTTTTTGTCATTCCAAAATTTGAATCTATGTTACAGGGACAAGGCGAGTCTTTGCCTTTGCCGACTCAGATACTTATTGATGCTTCTCATTTCTTAATTAGAAATGTTGGTATTATTTTTATTCTTTTCTCATTTTTGTCTTTTTTTGTTTATCGTTACTTAAAGTCTGAAGAAGGAAAAGCATTCTTAGATCGTATTGTTTTTCGATTACCTTTTTTTGGAACCATGGTACAGAAAGCTTCTGTTGCACGGTTTGCTCGAACGATGCAAACACTGCTTGTTTCTGGAGTAAATATTATTGACTCAATTGATATTTGTAAGGTGACAATGGATCAAATAGTCTTAGAAGAGGCTGTTTCAAACATACGAAGTCAAGTGGAAACAGGCAAAAGTTTGGGAAGTGTCATGGAAACTATTGTGGTTTTTCCAAAAATGGTTACTCATATGATACGTGTGGGAGAGTCAACAGGAAATTTGGATAAGATGCTTGAAAAAATTGCTGATTTTTATGAAGAAGAAGTGGCTATTTTAATTTCAGGTATCAGTCGTTTGATTGAGCCTCTTGTGATTGTATTCTTAGGTACATTAGTTGGGGGTATTATGATTGCTATGTATTTGCCTATTTTCAAATTTGCAGGAGGTGGAAATTGAGGTGAAAAATGAAAAGAGTACATTTTTCGGGAATTCTCCTTGTGTGCTTGAACTTTTGAGCTTTATTCATAAAGTTGCCAATTCAAAAGCGAATGTTTTGATTTTAGGTGAAAGTGGTACAGGAAAAGAATTGGTAGCACGGATGATTCACGAAAATGCTCCTTTTGCAGATCAGCCGTTTATTCCTGTGAATTGTGGTGCAATTTCTGAAAATCTTATGGAAGCAGAGCTTTTTGGTTATGAAAAAGGAAGTTTTACCGGAGCTTTGAACAATAAAATCGGTCTTTTTGACATGGCAAATCATGGAACATTGTTTTTAGATGAAGTAGGTGAGCTTTCGTTGACGATGCAAGTGAAGCTTTTGAGAGCACTTCAAGAAAGGATCTTTCGTAGAGTAGGAGGTATCAGTGACATTCATGTGGATGTTCGAGTGATTGCAGCAACCAATCGCGATTTAGAAAAAGAGGTAAAAAATGGAATGTTTCGAGAGGATTTGTATTATCGATTAAATGTTATTTTGATTAAAACGCCGTCTTTGCGAGAACGAAAAAGTGACATTAAATTACTTGCTGAAAATTTTTTAAAGCGTTTTTCTAAAAAAGCAGGAAAAAATTTCTTAGGCTTTGAGCAAGAAGCTATAAAAGTTTTAGAAAATCATTCATGGCCTGGAAATGTCAGAGAACTTGAAAATTGTATCGAAAGAGCCGTGACAGTCGAGAATACGAATTCTATTACCTTAAGTTGTTTTTTGAATTTGATCGAACAAGAAGCTTCAGAAAAAAAAACACATTTAGAAGTGATCAAGTTGCCTGCTCCTAATTTTTCTCGAGGAAAAATTGATTTAGAAAAAATACTTCATGAAGCAGAAAAAATTTATTTGATTGCTGCATTAAAACAGAGTTCTCAGGCTCATAAAGAGGCAGCGAAGTTGCTTGGGCTGGGTCTTCGTAGCTTCAATCAGCTTTTAAAAAAACATGGAATCCATTAAACTTTTTATTTTAGCTAATTCTTTTTTGATTCTTTCTTGGAGTTTTAAGGCTTTTTTGGAGCCCCCTCTTTTATTAGAATCTCAGGAACCTGTTTCTGCTTTTTTAAAGATACGTCCTGAGGCTATCGCAGTGATGGCAGCGGGACATTTGCCTGCTCTTTTAGATGCTTGGTTTTTGTCAGCGATGCAAGACGCTGAAGTTTCTCGTGTTACGAATGCTTATTCGAGTCTTTATTATCGATTGTTTTTGATTGCAAGTTTGGATCCCGCTTATTTTGAGGTATATCAAGCAGGCGGTAATTTATTGGCGATTGTACGAAAGGATGCTCAGGGAGCCCGCGATCTTTTGTTGCAGGGTCAAAAGTTTCTCAATGAGCACTGGAAAGATTATCCTTTGGAGTTTCAAGAGCGTTTTTGGTCGAGAGCTTGGAATGTTCCTATGCTTTTAGGTTATGTTTATCTTTTTTTATTTGATAAAATGCGTGATGCGGCTTTCTTTTTTGAGAAAGCGTCTGAATATGCTGATGCTCCCGTTTATCTAAAAAATTTGAAAGAAAAATTTACGAAGAAAGAAGGTGTTTATCAAGTGGGGTTGAGTCTTTTAAAATTTATGATTTCAGGGGCGACTGACGAAAAATTAAAAATTAATCTTTTGAAGCGATTAGATCATCTCGTCGTGCAGTATGAACTATTTAAAATGCAGTATGCTTTTGATCAGTTTCGTTCGAATCAAAGAACAAAAAGTACGGCTGAACAAGATTGGAAACATTTTTTACAAAAGAATCATTTATCTTATCGAGATCCTTGGGGTGGTTTTTGGAAAATTGATGCTTACGGAAAAGTTCAGACGACAACTTTTTATCAATCTGTTTTTGGTTTATAGACTATTTTTCCCTATTTTTTTGTTTTAGAGTACTATTAGATCTGGGAGGACGCAATGAAATGTATTTAATTACGGGTTCATGGAAAAAAGGTTTTTCATACTTCTTGAAAAATGAAGCTTTTTCGTTAGTAGAGCTCATGGTAGTGGTTGCTATCATTGGTATTTTGACGTCCATTGCGGTTCCAAGCTATCAAAAGTATCAGGCTCGAGCGCGTCAGATAGAAGCAAAAGCCAATCTTGCGAATATTTATACAGCAGAAAATTCTTTTTCAGTGGATCAGTCTACTTTTTCTCTTTGTCTAGCAAACATTGGTTATGCGCCTACTAGCACTAATGCTATGTATTATGCGGTGGGTTTTAGTGCGACAGCAGCTGCTGCTACTTGTGGTCCTCTGGGAAACAGTAGTTGTCTTGGTTATTCAGGTTATACATCAACTTTGATCAGTTGCATTATTGGTTCTGCTAGCAGTTATTGGAATGCATCTTTGCGGGTGAATGCTCCAGGAACTGCTGCTGGTGCTAGTACCAATCTTCCGATTTCAGCAAATGTGACTAATTCTACTAATTTTGTAGCTGGTGCTGCTGGGAATATTTCAAGATCCAGTGTATATGATATTTGGACTATTGATTCTTCAAATACTATGGTGAATACTATTTCAGGTATTTAAATTAATTTAATTTTTAAGGCGGTGCTATTTTTTGTTTAAAATTTTTTTTAAAAAAAATAGATACGTATTTTTTCTAGAAGAAGCTTTTTCGTTAGTAGAGCTCATGGTGGTAGTTGCTATCATTGGTATTTTGACATCCATTGCGGTTCCAAGCTATCAAAAGTACCAAAGTCGAGGTCGTCAGGTAGAAGCGAAGGCAAATCTTGCAAATATTTATACAGCAGAAAATTCTTTTTCGGTGGATCAGTCTACTTTTTCTTTTTGTCTAGCAAACATTGGCTATGCACCTACTAATCCTGCTGCCATGTATTATGCGGTGGGTTTTTCTTCAATGGTGACGATTCCTACTACTTGTGGTCCCTCAGGTACTAATTCTTGTGCTGCTTTTTCAGGTTATACCACTTCAACTCCGCTCACTTGTATCATTGCTAATGGGGTTACTTATTGGAATGCATCTTTGAGGATGAATGCTCCAGCAACCCCTGCCGCAACTGGTATAACTATTATGCCTCTGTCAACTGTGGCTAATGCTACTAATTTTGTAGCTGGTGCTGCTGGAAATATTTCAAGAAATAGTGGATATGATTTTTGGAGTATTGATTCGTCAAACACTATGATAAATAATGCTTCAGGTATTTAAATTTGACTGAATTTTATTCTAAAAAATTTGATGTTCGCAGTTTTCCGTTGATGTAAGTGCTGTTTCAAGAATTTATTATTCATTAGCTTTATTTTAAATTTACTTAAATCAAGAATGTTTTATTTTTTCCATAAATTAATTCAGGAATTGAATAAGATACGTATTTTTTTTAAAGATTGATACATATTTTTTTTAGAAGAAGCTTTTTCGTTAGTAGAGCTCATGGTGGTAGTTGCTATCATTGGTATTTTGACGTCCATTGCGGTTCCAAGCTATCAAAAGTATCAGGCTCGAGCGCGTCAGATAGAAGCAAAAGCCAATCTTGCGAATATTTATACAGCAGAAAATTCTTTTTCAGTGGATCAGTCTACTTTTTCTCTTTGTCTAGCAAACATTGGTTATGCGCCTACTAGCACTAATGCTATGTATTATGCGGTGGGTTTTAGTGCGACAGCAGCTGCTGCTACTTGTGGTCCTCTGGGAAACAGTAGTTGTCTTGGTTATTCAGGTTATACATCAACTTTGATCAGTTGCATTATTGGTTCTGCTAGCAGTTATTGGAATGCATCTTTGCGGGTGAATGCTCCAGGAACTGCTGCTGGTGCTAGTACCAATCTTCCGATTTCAGCAAATGTGACTAATTCTACTAATTTTGTAGCTGGTGCTGCTGGGAATATTTCAAGATCCAGTGTATATGATATTTGGACTATTGATTCTTCAAATACTATGGTGAATACTATTTCAGGTATTTAAATTAATTTAATTTTTAAGGCGGTGCTATTTTTTGTTTAAAATTTTTTTTAAAAAAAATAGATACGTATTTTTTCTAGAAGAAGCTTTTTCGTTAGTAGAGCTCATGGTGGTAGTTGCTATCATTGGTATTTTGACATCCATTGCGGTTCCAAGCTATCAAAAGTACCAAAGTCGAGGTCGTCAGGTAGAAGCGAAGGCAAATCTTGCAAATATTTATACAGCAGAAAATTCTTTTTCGGTGGATCAGTCTACTTTTTCTTTTTGTCTAGCAAACATTGGCTATGCACCTACTAATCCTGCTGCCATGTATTATGCGGTGGGTTTTTCTTCAATGGTGACGATTCCTACTACTTGTGGTCCCTCAGGTACTAATTCTTGTGCTGCTTTTTCAGGTTATACCACTTCAACTCCGCTCACTTGTATCATTGCTAATGGGGTTACTTATTGGAATGCATCTTTGAGGATGAATGCTCCAGCAACCCCTGCCGCAACTGGTATAACTATTATGCCTCTGTCAACTGTGGCTAATGCTACTAATTTTGTAGCTGGTGCTGCTGGAAATATTTCAAGAAATAGTGGATATGATTTTTGGAGTATTGATTCGTCAAACACTATGATAAATAATGCTTCAGGTATTTAAATTTGACTGAATTTTATTCTAAAAAATTTGATGTTCGCAGTTTTCCGTTGATGTAAGTACTGTTTCAAGAATTTATTATTCATTAGCTTTATTTTAAATTTACTTAAATCAAGAATGTTTTATTTTTTCCATAAATTAATTCAGGAATTGAGTAAGATACGTATTTTTTTTTAAAGATCGATACATATTTTTTTTAGAAGAAGCTTTTTCGTTAGTAGAGCTCATGGTGGTAGTTGCTATCATTGGTATTTTGACATCCATTGCGGTTCCAAGCTATCAAAAGTACCAGACTCGAGTGCGACAAGTAGAAGCGAAAGCCACTCTTTCTACTATTTATACCGCAGAAAATGATTTTTCCGTAGATCAGTCTACTTTTTCTCTTTTTTTAGCAAATATTAGCTATGCACTTACTAATCCTGTTGCTAAGTATTATACGGTGAGTTTTAGTGCTATAGAGGTTGCTGCTACTTGTGGTCCCTGAGGACCAATACTTGTCTTATTTTTTCAGGTTATACCAGCGCAACTTCGAAGCATTTGTAGCATCGCTACTGGGACTACTTATTGGAATGTGGTTTTGAGGGTGAATGTGCCAGCAACTACTGCTGGAACTAGTACCAATCTTCCTGTTTCAGCAAATGTGACCAATGCTATTAATAGCCGGTCATGCTGGAAATATTTCAAAAACCTCAAACTATCATAGTTGGACGATTGATTCCTCTCGTTCGATGAAGAATACAGTATCGGGTATATGATGAATTTTATTGATTGATATGATGATCTAATCTAGGGTTTCTTGGCTTGGATACAATTTTCGCTTGCTACAAGGTTTGTTCACGAATGAATCTTTTTGATAGCTGTGTATAACTGTTCCTGGCTCATTCGAAAAATAGCTCGTTTTTGAATTCCATTTGTCAATTTTTTATGTAACTAGTAGATTTTTACGAGTTTTTTTTCTAAAACAATGGCTACTTTCGAAGTTTCTTTGGAGTTTTCTATATTTTTCTCTTAGACCGAATGGTTTTCGTGAGTTTTATTGTAAAACTTCCCCTGCGTGCATTCTTTCCTCTTTTTTGACGAAGGATCTTGAAAAAACAGGGGATGGTTTCTCTGAGATCTTGCCATTCTTGGAATAAAAAAATACAGGATAGGCCTGTTTGTAAGCTACATGTGAAGGAATCTAAGAGGTTTTTTGATGTGCTATCATAGCCAAAGAGGCGAGATTTTTTTCTGACATTTAAGAAAGAGGGGGAAGGTTCTTCACCAAATCACGCATCACTTCCGCACCCTCCTGGCAGTTTCGGTGCAGGGACTGTGTTTCAGGGAATTTTATGGATTTAATTTTGGGAAAGTGGTTTTGATCCTGTTTTTACGGTTCTAGGGTCAGCAAGACAAGTTACAAGTGTGAGGGTTTTTTTTGAGGATTCCCTAATTCTGCAGCAAGCAGTTGCAGGTCATGCCAGGCTGCTTTCTTAGCACTTGGGTTTCTGAGAAGGTAAGCAGGATGAAAACTGGGCAGTAGTTTGATTTCTGGAATCGGTGGGTAGTCGTACCAGTTTCCTCGCATCTGACTGATGGGGTCCTGTAGAGGCAGGAGACTGTGGGTTGCCGTTTTTCCTAGAGTAAATAGGAACTTGGGCTCAATGATACTGATTTGCTCTTGTAAAAGAGGGGAGCAGGCGTTGAGTTCTTCGGGTGCTGGAACGCGGTTGTTTGGTGGTCTACATTTGACGGTATTAGCGATATAAATGTCTGAGCGGTCTAATCCGATAGCAGCAAGCATGCGGTCTAAAAGTTTTCCGGCTCGACCCACAAAAGGACGACCCTGGAGGTCTTCTTCTTCTCCAGGACCTTCTCCGATGAAGATGACTTTTGATTCAGGATTTCCTTCTCCAAAAACGAGATTCTGACGCTGAGCCCCTAACCTGCAGTTTTGGCAATGTTCAAAACGCCGATAAAGTGCTTTGAGTTGATGTTGCTTAGAAGAGATCATGACTACAGCTCCTTGAGGTAAAAAAGGTTCAAAGCTTTCTAGATCCGAAATTTTCATGAAAGCTCTTTTTAAACTTTAAAATTTCTTAAGGCAAGGATTTTTCAGGGATTGCTTTCTCAGGGGATTTTTTATAAGAGTCAATGCATGATTCTATCGAAATGGTTTCCTGCTTTGGGGGTGTCTGTTGCTTTGGGATTGATCCATGGATTCAGTATCAAAAATCTTCGTTTTGATCCGGATTATTTTTACCATGTGGGAATCTCAAAAACCTACCCTTTGTGGGGGAGGCCTGTTTTTCCTCAGGCAGTAGGCATTGGTTGGGATCAGTTTTTTCCAGAAAAAGAATATTTATTTCATTGGGTTACTGCTTTTTTTTATCGTTTAGCAGGGGAGAGAGCCGTTGCTTGGGTGGGCTTTTTTTTTGCGGTACTGACTATTTTTTTATTGCATGCAGCTTTATTGCGAAGAAAGTCTCCTGGGGAAGCGGGTTTAGGTCTTTGCTTGTTATTAGTAAGTAGCTATTTTTTAGATCGTTTTCTCATGCTCAGGCCTCATACTTTGGCGATTCTTGTTGTGGTGGGATCTGTTTCAGCTTTGATGCAGTTCTGGAGATGGAGGGCTTTTGGGTTTGGGCTTCTTTTTTCTCTGAGTTACCATGCTTTTCAAGTACCTCTGGCGCTAGTAGGTTGTGCTTGGATCGTTTTTTCTGAGAAAAAAACGATTTTTTTTTACTTAGCAGGGCTAGTGGTGGGCATTTTGATCCATCCGTGTTTTCCAGGGCCTTTAGTGATGGGCTGGCAGCATCTTCAAATTGCTTGGAATGGTTTGAAAATAGCAAAAATAGCACATGGTCAGGAGCTTTATCCGTGGAGTACCGATTATTTCTTAAGCCAATTGGGTATTTTCTTAGCATTGAGTTTGGGCATCATGATGACTCGTCTCGAAGAAAAAGAGCGTTTGGAGGAAGAAAGGTTGGGTTTTATGAAACTACTTCACTTGCTTTTTTTGGGTTTGTTGTTTCGAAGTCCCAGAAGTCTTGAATTTTACGTGCCTTTAAGTATTTTAAGTTTTGCTCATTTTCCACTGGGAACTCTTTCAAAAAAAACTTTTCTTTTTTTAGGTCTTGTTTTGGCGATGCAGGTTCCGAGTGTTTATGCCATTCGTGAACGTTTTTTGCCTAAGTCTTTTGATTTTATGCAAGACGCTTTAGAGGTTGCCCGAGTTTTTCCTCCTACTCAGAAGATGGTTTACAATTGTAGCTGGGACATTGCTCCGTATTTGTACTATTCGAGACCCGATTTGAAATTTTTAGATCTTTTAGATCCTAGTTTTTTAAGATTGCAATCACAGGTTTTATACGATTATCAGGCTCATATCTTGGAAGGTTCGGTTGTCGATCTTGCCAGTGGGATCCGTCGTGTTTTTGAGGCTAAGTACGTTTTTTGTCATTTACCTCAAGTGAATCAATTGCTCAAGAGAGATCCTCGGGTGAAAATGCTTCATGTTTCTCAGAACGAGGGGGGTGTGGAGGCTTTTGAGCTTCCTGATTTTGATGAAAAGGGAGATTTACCAGAAGATCCTTTTATTCGAAGTTACGAAGGGAGATTGATTCAGGGATTCTCGATTTCTGAAGTGAAGCAGATGCATCCTGGTGGGATGGGTGGGGATGGTCAGAAGCATTTAGAAACAAGTTATTGGGATTTAAAAAAGCAGTTTCAAGATAAGCAAGGGCTACGTTGCTTGTGGCTTAAGCCTCAGTTTCACGATCAGCATTGGGGTGGTACTTTTCTGGGATGGGGGGGAGGACCTTCCGTGAGAATCTGGATGAATGGAAAGCCCTATTTTCAGTCAACGGCAGAGAGTACAGGCATGGGCTTGATGACGACGCTCATAGTCTTAGAGCATCCCCTTCGTAAGACGGATGAGGTGGTTCTTTTAAGTTGTGCACCTGAGGGATCGCCTTACTGGGGTATTGCTTTGTCTGTTTGGAACCAGGATCGCTTAGATGCTTTTTGTAAGGCTCAAAAAAGTTCTTGGGTTTTGGATCGTAAGGATGTTCACATTTGGCCAAGAGTTGGCTTAGCTCCTCGTAGCTGTGTCGCGCCGGTGGCTCCTTTGTGGAAGATCAGGGAGGGCAAATGATTGCGTTAGAGGTTCAAGCAGTGCATCAATGGTTTCGTCAGGGGTTTTGGATGAGGCCTTTTGAAGTGCTCAAAGAGATTAGTTTTCAGGTAACGCAAGGTTCTATTTTTGGACTTTTAGGTCCTAATGGGGCAGGAAAAACCACTTTAATTCATTTAATGGTGGGTTTATGCAAGCCTAAGCAAGGCTTGATTCGGGTAGGTCATTGGCAGGCATGCCAAAAAGAAGCGAAAAAGCAGGTAGGTTATTTACCTGAGAGGCCTTATTTTCATGAGTTTTTGACAGCAGATAGGTTTTTACGTTACTACGGACGTCTTGCAGGCATGCAGGCTTCTGAGATTGAGGAAAGAATTCCGGAAGTTTTACAGCAAGTAGAAATGCAAGAAGCAAGGTTTTTAGAACTCAAGCGCTACTCTAAGGGGATGCTTCAACGCATTGGTATTGCGCAGGCTCTCATCCATCGCCCTTCTCTGCTGGTGCTTGATGAACCCATGAGTGGTTTAGACCCTTTAGGAAGGCATAAGCTTCAGGAAATTCTCGTGCATTTTGCAAAAGAAGGAGGAACTGTTTTTTTCAGTTCTCACAATTGGATTGATGTGCAATCTGTCTGCGATCGACTTGCATGGATTCAAAAGGGGAAGTTGCTGAAGCAATCAAGTGTTCTTGAGGCTTCTTTTTTGGGAATTGAGATCATTTTTAGAATGCCTTCTCAGAAGGCTTTACATCATCGGGTTTTTGAAATGCAAACCCAAGTTTTTGATCGGCATAAAGTCATGGTTGCAGATCAAAAAGCGTTGGATGAGGCTTTGCCTTGGCTGCTGGACCAAGGAGCACAGGTTCTTTCCATTCAGCCGGTCAGTGGATTTGAGGAGGGCTGTCGAGTATGAGTCTTAGGGGTCTTTTTTGTCTTCGAGTGGATACCTGTAAAGAAACTTGGGCAATTTTTGGTCATCAAGATCAGAAAGGTTAAAAAAGTACCGATACTTCGTCGTTTCATTATCTATCGTTATTTTATTAAAAACTTCTTGAAAGAAGTCAGCTGATTTTATGTCAATTCCTAATAGATGATCTTCGATTGCCTTTTCATCTAAAGCAAAATCAAATAAATTTATGATGAATGGTTTGGAAGTTAAATCCGCTTGTTGGAGCCCTTCTGGTAGGGTTGTACTTTCGGCATTAGTGGTTTCAGGATAAAAATTTTTCATTGCACTATTAAAATTGATTAATAAAGTTAGATATTTTGATGTATCTGATTCAAGACACTGCTCCCAGGTCAAGTCACCCCAATTTAATTGATCTATGTTTATTGGATTTTTTCTGAATCTAAAAAGTTTATTTGGAAGAAGGGCATACCGAAAACCAGCGCATTGATCTATAGGCTTCATTTTTTCTTCGAAAAAAGTAACTCTATTATCAGGAGGTAACAGGTTCCATAAATTTTGCATCACTTGCATCGCATTAGCATTGAGTTCTACAGTTTGGATTTGAATATATTTTTCGCAAATAGTATTATCATCGGTTTCGTATAAAACATTGCTTAATTGTTCAGTAAAAAATCTTTCATAAGGGTCAGACTTCGTACGTTTCCAATTCAAAGTTAAAGATTGCAGCTGCTGATTCAATTCTTCCATAGAATCAGGTTTCGCTATATTACTCCTATTATTAGCATAAACTTTAAGAAGTGTTGAACGCCAAAGATCTCTCTTATCCTTACTATTATCAGAGGGTGTTTCGGATTGCTTTGAATCGATTTTGATCCGGTAAAGGGGTGGAAGTATTTCTTTGGAGGAAAAATCAAACGAGTGTAAAAATGTTCCATCCTGCTTTTTATCGATAGTATCAAATATTTTTTTAAAAAAATCAGAATCGATCAATTCATACGATGGTCCTGAACGGGAGATCTTCTTCGTATCTAAGGCAAGATCGAATAAATCTTTAAATAATAAAGTATCGGTATCGCTTAGCTCTGCTTGATACCATTCTTCCTTATTTTCAGAGAACTTATTGAGTGAAAATCCGCTCTTTTTCTGAAGGCGAATAGTAAAGTCATGGTATTGCCAAGGGTCCAATGGAAGTTTCTTCCATGTCAAAGCCAACTCATTCAAACGCTTGTGTAGTTCTTTTTTTGAATTGATTTTGAACCTAACGATGTATCCATGAGAAGTGGGTGAAATCTTAGCAAGAAAAGAGATGTTCCTTATATGACAAGAATCTATCTTAGAATCTAAAAAAGCATATCGAAAACCTTCTGACTTATCTAGGGTTCGCATTTTTTCTTGCATATAGATTGGATTATTGATGTGATTACTTTCAAGGGCGGATAATTCAAGACCTAATTGACTGTCATCCGGACCTAGTGAAGCGCATTGCAAGTGAATGGAATCATTTTTATTATCATATTCAGGTTTTTCGCCATATAATCTACCGCTTTTCTCTAAAATAAATTTAATAAGCTGACTTTCAGAGTCTGTATGCTTGTCGCCGCTTGTACTGGAATAAAGAAATATCCTTCCAATGAAAAACTAGAGATCTTAGGCGTTGATCTAAGCTTCTCTCCAGTTTTTCAGCAAGACTAGGAGGAGGGGAGTCCAACGGTCTAGCGCAACCAGAGGTCAGAGGAACGATCGAAATACATAGTAAGAGTTTGTGGACTGAGGCCATAGCGGGGCATCGTAACTTCAGCAAAAGGATAAGTCAAGTTTGATGAAGTTTAAAGATAAAATTTTAAATTGCTAGAGGCTTTTTTTGGTGGGCCCCTTCAACCGCGAACTGCATTATTGAGATATAAATTAAAAAACTAGTTATACTGAGTCAAAAAAATAGGATAGCCTCAAGATTAAAATTGAAGGAGTTTATCATGCCAACAGGTTACAATCACTTGAATTTAGAAAAAAGGTCACAAATTTACGCGCTGAGAGCAACGAAGACATCAACGGCTGAGATTGCCCGAATACTTCAATGCCACCCATCTACCATCACACGTGAAATAAAACGCAACACTGGAGATAGGGGTTATCGCTATAAACAAGCCAATGTCAAAGCGGTAGAACGTCGATGAAAGGCAAGTCGCACCTGTAAGAAGCTCAACCAAGAAATAATCGAAATGATTGAAGAAAGGATTCTGGAAGGTTGGAGCCCGGAACAAATCGCGGGTCGGTTTAAGCTTGCTGGCAATAGTATTAGTCATGAAACTATTTACCGGCACATAAGGCTGCTGTTGAAAAACGAGGGGGATTATCGTTATTATTATCTGTAATTACAATCACCCTTGACAATGGCAAAGCATTTGCCGATCACGTCACTATAGCAGATAAATTGGGTGCCAAAGTTTACT
>Ga0208253_1000100_pt1 | contig 38485 bp, 52 predicted proteins | sample CryBogCBE10Oct08_FD_184573 | JGI IMG/M metagenome (GOLD analysis project Ga0208253, IMG submission 184573) | Freshwater microbial communities from Crystal Bog, Wisconsin, USA - CBE10Oct08 (SPAdes) | ecosystem: Environmental > Aquatic > Freshwater > Lake | place: Crystal Bog, Wisconsin, USA...
AAAACTACAATTTAGACCCGGCTTAAACCGTGAAGGTACTGACTACTCCAATGAGGGCGGTTGGTATGACGGGGATAAAATTCGTTTTCGTTCTGGCTTTCCAGAAAAAATCGGCGGTTGGACTCAAGTGTCTAATAGTCAGTTTAGTGGTGTATGTCGTTCATTGTGGAATTGGCTAAGCGGCGATGCGGGTGCGGGTAGTAGTTATATTGGGTTAGGTACAAGTAGTAAGTACTATATTTATTTTGGCGGAATATATAACGATATTACCCCTATTACACAAACCGACACTCTTACAAATCCATTTACTACTAATTACGGGAGTAACGCATATACTGTTTTAGTTACAGATGTTTCTTATAATCCCGGCACCGGCGATTACGTAAATTTTTCTGGCGGTTCTGTTGTTGGCGGTGTAACTATTAGTGGGGACTACGCAGTTACTTCAGTTGTGTCATCTACAACATACACTATTACTATTACAAGCCCAGCAACATCGGCAACTGGCGGCGGTACTGTAACCGCATCTTATGAATACCCATCAGGCAGCACTGTTTACTCTATAGGCACTGGGTGGGGCGCAGGTCCTTGGAGCCGCGGTACTTGGGGTTCGGCATATTCATCTGGTATTGGCTCACAATTACGCCTTTGGTCTAATGATAATTTTGGTGCCGACCTCGTTATTGCCCCCCGCGGCGGCCCTATTTTTTATTGGCAAGATTCTGGTGGCGTAGGCACCCGCGCCCAGTATTTAAACAATATAGCCAACAATACAACCCTTCTTACAGACGCCACAACGTTTAGCTCTGGTTCCACAACAATTAATGTTACTTCGGCTAATGCACCATATGTTTATCCATATTCATACATTACTGGTATAGGTATACCAGCAAATACTTATGTTACATACATAAATAACGTAACCGGCGCCGCAACAATTAATAACACAACAACTGGCGCTAGTTCTGGTAACTATAGTTTTTCTTATTCTGGCGCATTTGTACCGCAACAAACTTATCAGGTTATTACATCGGCTATTCAAGAGTTTGTTATTGCGTTTGGCGCTAACTCATATATACCCGGAACACCTAATTCTACTTTTAATCCTTTATTAGTTCGCTGGTCAGACCAAGCCAATGCCTATCAATGGGTACCAGAAGTTACTAACCAGTCGGGTGAATTTGCACTAACTAACGGTTCTTATATTATGGGTGCCCGTGCAACACGTCAAGAGATTTTAGTATGGACTGATTCAGCAATCTATTCTATGCAATATATTGGCGCTCCTTACGTATGGGGCTTCCAAATTTTAATGGATAACATATCTGTTATGTCGCCTAACTCGATGATTACGATTAACAACGTAACTTATTGGATGGGTAAAGACCGCTTCTATATGTACTCTGGTCGTGTTGAGGTTCTTCCTTGCGCACTGCGTCAATACATTTTTGATGATATTAATACGGACCAAGCCTACCAAGTATTTGCTGGCGCTAATGAAGCATTTAATGAAGTGTGGTGGTTCTATGTAAGTAAGTCTGGCAGCGGGACAACTGTTAACAAATATGTTATTTATAACTACCTAGACCGCGTTTGGTACTATGGCACATTAGGGCGTACTGCTTGGCTGCAGACTGGTACACAGCCTTATCCTATTGCTGCCGACTATAATAGCAGATTACTGTACCAAGAAAACGGTACTGACGACAATTCAACAACTGCAACACTACCTATATATTCTTATGTTCAGTCCTCAGACTTTGATATTGGTGATGGCCACAACTTCGGCTTTGTTTGGAGAATATTGCCTGACGTTAATTTTAATGGTTCTACTACTAACCAGCCATCTGTAACGATGACCGTAAAACCACGGGAAAACTCTGGTACTGCATATGGACAAGCGGATAGTCCACAAGTTATAAGTTCGCAAAACTATACGACATTACCCCAATATACAATTCAGCAGTTTACTGGGCAGGTTTACACCCGTCTAAGAGGACGCCAAATGGCGTTTAGGATTGAATCTACTGGTACAGGCGTGGCTTGGCAGCTGGGTTCACCAAGAATAGATATTCGTCCAGATGGCAGAAGATAGAATAAAATGAGTATTCCAAAGTATCAAACCTATAATGGACAGATTAGGTCAACAACATCACCTAACTTGCCTATTGCGCCTACCGATTATCAGCAAGCTTATCAAGACCAGCTTAATAACGCGTTACGACTGTATTTTGCACAGTTAGATAACTTTACCCAAGGCTCTGTAATACCATCTTCAGGGGCTACGAACCAAAGACCTACGTCAAAGTTACAGGTTGGGCAGCAGTATTTTGATACTACGTTAAATCTGCCTATATGGTGGACTGGCACTAAGTGGATAAACGCTAGTGGAACGGCAGTTTAAGTGATAAAATCAGGAAAAAAGTAAAGGATATATTATGTCAGGTGGCGGCGGAAATGGTGGCGGAGGCCTATTTAGCGATCCCTTAGAACTAGCTCTGGTAGCTGGTACTGCTATTGCTGCGCCTTACGCAGCTCCTGCTCTATTTGAAGGCGGCGCTCTTTTAGGTTCTACGGCGCTTGGAGCTGGCGTTACGGGATTGGGTATTGGGGCTTTAGGCGGAGCCGCTTTAGGATATAACCCTGTTCAAACTGGCTTAATGGGCGGTTTAGGCGGTGCTGCAGCCGGTGCTATGGGCGTCGGTGCTGCGGCTGCTCCTACTGTTGGTACTACGGCTGGCGCTGCTGGAACTACTGCCGCATCTACTGCCCCTGTTTTAGCTGGTACTGGCGCGGCTGCCCCAACTGTTTCTGGAGCTGCCGCATATGATGCTGGTTTAGCCGCCAACACAGCTATTCCCGGAGCCGCTGCAAGTACTGGCGCTGGTATAGGCGGAGCTAGCACTTCTTTAATCCCCGGTATTTCAAATACAGCTCTTGGCGTAGGTGCTGGCGGTCTTGGCTTAATGGCTTTGATGAAGAATGAGCAAGCTAAATATGGTACACCGCCAAACTCTCAAGTCAACTGGAATGGCGGTTCTTTAGCCAATTTTAAATACGACCCACAACACTATAGTCCAGATGTAGTAATGCCGCCTAATCCACCGTATCAACCTGTTTATACAAACTATCAAGCAGCTCAAGGTGGAATGGTACCCGGTTATGCTGGCGGCGGTTTAATGGACCCAAATTCTGAGCCAGTAGACTTTATGGGCGGCGGTATGTACCCACAAAGCCAACAGCAACGTTCATACTATGCTACACCTACCCAAATGCCTACTAGTGCTCAAGCAACCGCATCTTTATACGAGCCAAAGACAAACCCATTAACCGGTGATGAAATGGCTAACATGGCTACTGGTGGCGTTGTTGCTTTTGATAATGGTGGTATGGCATATGACCCTAATGCTGAAATTCAGCAACAAGCTATGCTAGCACGTCTTTCGGGTTTACCTCAGTTAATTCCTACCGCTAGCGCAGCGGGGGGTAAAATTAAATCTTTGGGCGCTTATTCTGATGGCGGTCAAATGCTTAAAGGCCCCGGCGATGGTATGAGCGATAGTATTCCAGCTACAATTCAAGGTAAACAACCAGCCCGTCTTGCAGATAATGAGTTTGTAGTTCCGGCTGATGTAGTAAGCCATATAGGTAATGGCTCGTCTGATGCAGGCGCTAAAAGATTATACGCCATGATGGATAAGGTAAGAAAAGCAAGAACTGGGAAAGCTAAGCAAGCTCCTAAGATTAACGCTGATAAATACATGCCAGCATGACGCTGATAGTAAAAGCCGTTCCAACAAACTATGTGGCGCAATCTTGGCCTTTGGTTGAGAACTATATTGAGTCTGCGGTTTCTTGGGGTGGTGAAGACTATACGTTAGAGCAAGTACAGGTCTATTTAAGTCAAGGCGGTTGGAACTTATTAGTAGCGGTAGATGAACAAGGCGCAGTACACGGAGCAGCAACAGTAACATTTTTAAACTACCCAAATGACCGCATAGCTTTCATTACTTTTATAGGCGGCAAGTTGGTATCAAATAAAGATACGTTTGGGCAACTTAAAGATTTACTAAAGGCTAGCGGAGCCACTAAAATACAGGGTGCAGCAAGAGAATCAATTGCCCGTTTGTGGAGCCGTTATGGGTTTGAAGAGCGGTACAGAATTGTAGAGACAAAAATATGAGATATGGCTTAGATACAATGTTGCCTTTAGAGGCTTTTAAACCACGCTTAGGCCGTGGTTTTAGTGGTGGTGGCATGACCCTTGAAGGTGGTGGTGGTGGTTCTCCTCCTCCCCCTCCTCCTGCGTCACCCACACAAACTACTGTTCAAAATACAAACATTCCTGATTACTTGCGCCCATATGCGGAAACAATGCTTGGCGCTACTCAGCAACAACTATTTAACACGCAGCAAAATCCCGATGGTAGTACCCAAATTACTGGCGTAAAACCCTACGTACCATACAGCCAAAACCCAGCGGATTATGTAGCTGGCTTTAGTCCTGAACAAGAACAATCTTTTAGTACAACCGCTAACTTACAAGTACCGGGTCAATATCAAACAGCGTCTCAAATGACTGGCGCTGGCGGTTTAGGCGCTTATGGTTTGGCTGGTCAAGAAGCCGGCGCAGGTAATCAATACAACCAGATGGCCACTAACCCTTATGCGGTTGGTGCTTTCATGAACCCCTACATCCAGCAATCTCTTGCCCCACAATTACAACAGCTAGCGCAACAAACAGGTATTCAAACCGCAGCTGAACAAGGCGCGGCTACATCTGCTGGGGCTTTCGGTGGTTCTCGTGAAGCTTTGATGAATTCGCTACAACAGCAGCAAGGTAATTTAGCGGCTCAACAAGCTATTGGCCAAGGCTACAATCAAGCGTATAACAACGCTATGCAAAATATGCAGTATGGTGCCGGTTTAGGTCTACAAGGTCAGCAAGCCGCCAACCAAGCATTGGGTACAGGTATTGGGGCTGCAGGTCAGTTAGGTTCTATTGGCGGTCAACAGTTAGCCGCTCAGCAAGGTATTGCCGCAGCCCAAATGCAGGCTGGTACGGCGCAGCAGCAACAGCAACAAAACATTATCAATCAGGCAGTTCAAAATTACGCTACTGCACAACAATATCCAGAGCAGCAACTGTCTTTCATGAACGCTATGCTACGTGGTTTGCCAACACAAGCTACAACAACCCAAAGCTATCAAGCACCTCCAAGTTCGTTAAGCCAAGTTACAGGTTTAGGTCTTGCAGGTCTTGGCGCTTATCAAGCGTTTGGCGGCTCAGGTGGTTCAAGCGGTTCAGATGCAGGCTTGAAAGAAAACGTTGTAGGCTTGTGGACTGCGCCTAATGGCTTGCGTGTTTACGAGTTTGAATATAAGCCTGAGTTTAAAGACCATCCACTTTGCGGTCATGGTAAGTTTATTGGTTACATGGCTCAAGAAGTTGAGAAGGTTATGCCTGAGGCAGTATTTACTATGGACAACGGCTTTAAGGCTGTTAACTACGATATGGTTGGGAGGGCTGCATAATGCTCGGTATGGAACAAATGTATAAGATGGCGCTTGATCCGCGCATCTTCCCTGACTCACGTTTATTAGCTGTTTTACAAGGTCACGATAACTCTCTTCCTATGGCTGTAGCCATGTCTGCTAAACAACAGCGAGACAAACTAGAGCAAGCTAAGATGGGTCAACAAGCACAGATGGGCGCTAAACAACCTACAGTGCGTGACACAATGTTAGCTAAAGACTTACCACAGCCTCAAGCTGGACTAGACCAACTACCTGCTGAGAATATGCAGTCTATGGGTGAACCCGGTATGGCTGCTGGCGGTATTGTTGCGTTTGGTATGGGTGGCTTTACTGATCCTGATGAAGATGATGATAGTAGCGAAGAAGATGAGTTTAATTCATTGATTGCCCGTCAAGGCGACTTAGGCGGTTTGGGCGCTGGCATTATGTCCGTTGCTAACCCATCTGCTGCCCCATATAGTTCGATTGGTATGCAAGATAAAGGCGTGGGTACACCTAAAGCTGGACAGGCTTCTTTGCTTGACTACATTATGCGTAAGGAAAGTGGCGGTCGTGACTACGATGAAAAAGGTAGACCGCTCACTTCAAACAAAGGCGCTAAGTTCGCTATGCAGGTGCTAGATTCTACAGCTAAGAATCCGGGCTTTGGTATTAAACCCGCTAAAGATGTAAGCCCAGAAGAATACAACCGCGTCGGAAGAGAGTTGGTTGGAGCACTACATAATAAATATCAAGACCCTAAATTAGCTGCTATGGCTTACAACTGGGGTACGGGTAACGTAGATAAGTGGCTTCATAAAGGAGCTGACGAAAAAGCGTTGCCTAAAGAAACTCGTATGTATGTTGCCAGCCTTGCACAAGGCGGGTCCGTCGGGTTTACTGGAGGCGGATTAAATGATTTGTTAAGCGAGTTTGGTCCCGAAGCATCTACTATGGACGATACAGCAGCCGCAAGTAAAAAACCATTAAGTAAAGAAGCTGCAGACTATCTAAGAAAACAAGCAGCTCGCAGTGCGGCAACAGCACCCGCAGCAACATCGGCAATACCAAGTGCCCCAGCCGTTAGTGGAATTAATAAGTTGATTGGTAGCTATCTAGTGCCCGGAGCTGTTTATGAGGGCGGTAAAACATTAGGTAAAGCTACCATGAACACTATGGCCGGTAATTCCTATTTTGATGACTACAGTGATCCGTTTATGGGCGATGTAGCTGTTGGAAACCAGATTCTAAAACAAAACCCTCAGGCTTTAGCTTTGGCGCAACAATCGACACCAGCAGCTCCAGCAAAACCAGCTCCAGCTGGGCAAGCACCTGCATCATACACTCAAGCACAACAAGACCAAAGCCCTACCGGTCCAACTAGAGACGAGTTAGCGTCTTCATTCCCAACACAACCAGATGCTAGTCAAGATATGATTACTAAGTATTTGGCTGGGTTAGAGCAATCGCGCAAACAAGCCCCCGGCCTAGCTATGATGGCGGCCGGTCTAGGTATTGCAGGTCAGCGTTCCCCATATGGTTTATCTAATATTGGAGCTGGCGGTTTACAAGGATTACAATCTTATGAACAAGCTCAGAAACAAGACCAGTCCGGTCAAATGGCTGCGTTATCTGCTCAAGCTGCTATGGATAGAAATAAAGTACTACAACAACACTACAATATGTTGGGTCAACAAGGACAAGATGTTAAGTATTCGTCGCAACTGCAAGGCCTTAACGGGCAGATTGAAAAAGAGATTGCTGACAGCGCTATCCTAAAAAACAGCCCCCAACAAGCCGCTGTATATAGACAGAATAGAATTAATCAATTGTTAAAACAAAACCCAGCTTTGTATAAGTGGTACCAAACTCAGGGTGGAAGTCCTGTGTCATCTTCTGTACAATTACAAAGTGCCCCCGGAAACGTAATAGGGTCAGTTAAACAATAGTAATACCTGCAAACTGCTAGGAAAAATTTATGCCGTTTTTACCGCTACCCAATGGGTCGTATGTAGAAGTTCCAAGTGGACTTTCTGATGAGCAAGCGTTCAAGCTAGCTAAAGAACAGTTTCCTGAAGGGTTTGAGGATTACGCCGAGCATAAAAAGAAAACAGGCCTACTTCCAGCAGCTAAGTCTGGTTTTAAAGAAGGGGCCGGTTCTGCGCTTGAAGGTCTTGGTAACTTAGTAGGTAGTGAAGATGTAGCCGGCTACGGCAAACAAATCAAACAAGAAGGCGCGCAAGCGTATGAACCAACTACTTCACAAGATATGGACGTGGCTAGACGCCAAGGCATTACGTCACTTTTGGGTACTGGTCTTAGCAAATATATCACGGAGCCTGTCGGACAAGCTGTTGGTAGCTTTGCTGGTAGGTACGGTGCTCCTGCTGCAGCTGGTGCTGCTGCTTCTTTTCTCGCTCCCGAAACCGCTTTAGCCGGAACAGCGGGTTTTGCTGCTGCTAACTTCCCAATTCACTTCGGTGAAAATATTACTGCGCAGAAAGAAGCTGGGCAAGAACCCGACTATGATAGAGCATTAGTTCCTGCGTTAGCGCAAACAGCGATTGATTCTTTAGGTGGTGAGATTGTTGGCGGAGCTATGAAAGGCTTTGCTTTAAAAACAGCAACTCAAGAAGCACAATTATTAGCACCTAAAGTATTAAGCGGGGAACTTACCGCACAACAAGCCACAGCGCAGTTAAGTGGCAGGCTATCAAGTGTATTAAAAGGCACAGTAGAAGCTGGCGGTGCAGGTACATTGATGTCTACAGTCGGCACAGCTGGACAAAGATTTGCGGCAAGTCAAGATGTGTTTAGTCCCGAGGCTTTAGATCAATATGCTGAAGGCGCTAAGCAAATGGGTTTGGTTGCTCCGTTCTTTGGGTTACTGCATGCTGGTCAACCAGCTCGTGCTAAAAAGTTAATTGATGATGCGGACACAAAAGTAAAAGCTGAACAACAAGCAAAAGTTGACGCTGAACAAAAAGCGTATTATCAAAGCCCAGAAGGGCAAGCGCAATTGCAAGCAGAGCGTGAACCAATAATTCAGCAAATAAAAGATTTGCGAGAGGTCCTTAAAAGCAAAGGATTACCTAAAGAAGAAAAAGATGCCGGTAGAGAACAGCTTAACGCGTTACAAAAACAACTAGATAGCATCCATGAAAAACTTGGTATTGCTCCAGCACTTGAAGAAGGCCAAGCACCGCAAACTGTTGAAGGGCGTCTTGCTGCATTAAAAACACAGCGTGAACAAACTGCGCAAGCAGAACAAGAAAAGCAACAGCAAGCTGCGCAAGCAGAACAAGAAAGACTGCGTCAAGCAAACGAATTGCAATTAGGTGAGACAGTAAATGCTAAACCGCTACCTAATGCACCTAGCACATTATCTGCTCGTGAAAAACAAGCCGCGGAAGATAAAGCGCAAGCCGATAGAGAAGAAATGCTACGTCATCGCTTTATGCTTGAAAATACATTTAAGCCAAACGTCGAGCGCCAAATTGAGGATATACAAACTAAACTTCAAGAGGCTATACAAACTGGTGACACAACTGCAGCTAGGGCGTTGGCAGGCAACTTAGAAACACTACGTAAATCATTAGAAGCTACAGACTTACAGCTTGAGGCTTTACCTAAACCTGAGCCAACAGTTAAAGAAAAAATGGATGCGCTTGATAAACAAATCAAGAAGCACAATGCCGATTTACAGAAATATAGCGGCGAAACTTTTGATAGAGATAAGTTTGAAGCAGCTTTAGATAAGCTAGAAAAAGCCAAATCAGAGCGTGAAAAACTAGAAGAGCCACCTGCACCAGTACAACAAGGTTTGGCTTTTGAAGAAACCTCCAAAGAAAAAGCATACGCAGCTAAACAAAAAGAACTTGAAGGGGCTTTTGGTAACACTGATGAGCATTTAGTTGGTAGACTGGTTGATACGGTAAACGCACAAGGTAAAGAAGAACCTACCACTAACTTAAGAGTTGCAAGACTTCAACGTGCTATTGAAGAAGCAAAAGCCAACGGCGATGAAAAGTCCGAAGCGGCTCTTTATGACCGCCTTGACGACCTACAAGAACAGTTAAATCTGCGCCCAGAAGACGCTAGAAATAAAGCGTTACTTGATCAACAAGAAGCTATTGATAATTTGCGTGATGCAGTTGAAGATGTAAAAACAGGTAGGTATTTGGGCGAAGGCACAACAGATACTTCTACCGCTGAGTCTATGAAGTCGGGGTTGATTGATAAAGCAAAAGGGCATGTTGCGCAGTATATTGAAGCAGCAATTCGTGATATTAACGCTCGTCGTGCCGCGTTAAAACAAAAACCATTAAGTGTAGATGAGTCTTTAAAACTTGCCTACGATTTAAAAGATTCACTTGATAAAGTTATTAGCAATCAAAACTTATCCGTATTACTACGTCCCGATTACATGCAGCAACGCCTTAAATTAAAAGGCGCAACATCTGGAGAAGAGGCGGCAGCCCTTAAAAAACTTAGCGCACAGTACACTAAATCTAGAAAAGAAGGCGCTCTTGCAGAAGGCGTTAGCCAAATTGAAAAACAACTTGCCGGCATTAAACAAAAATATGCTGAGGGAGAGTTTTTAGTCAAAGGTGAAAAGCAGTTCTTTAGTTCTATGGAACGTGATCCTGCTCAGATGTTAAAGTCAGAGCTGGAAAAGAAAAACCCCAATCTTGAAAAAGTTAAAGCACTACGTAATGAAGTAAGAAAACTTCAAGAGCAAGAAAAACTAGCAGAAGAAGAAAAGGCTAGACAAGAAGCCGTTGATATGGAGCGCTACGCCCCATCTGGTGTAAACCCCGATCAGTATAGTTTGTTCGGTGCTAAAGAGTTAGAGCCTATTGCTACAGTGCGCGCTACCCCAGCTAACTTTATGAAGTTTGTTGGCATCCAAAGAAATAAGTTGCAGCACAGCATTAAGATGGCGCAAGCCGCTTTAGAGAAAGTAAAAGCTAAAGGTACGTCAGCTGCAGAAGACCGCGCTCGTATTGAAGCAGAGCAAGCTAAAAAAGGACCTTTAGTTGAACGTTTGGCAGGTCGTTTGGAAGATTCGTTTGCCAAAAACAAAGAAGAGGCTATAAGCCGTAGCGCCCAATTACGTAACCTATTTAGTACGCAATTAGAGTACAAGCTTTTGTTTGATATTGCGCAAACTAAAGAAAAAATTAAACAGTACGAAGAAATAGCCGCCGGTGAAAAGGGTAAGTTTAAAGAAGGCTACAAAAAGTACGTAAAAGAACTTGAAAAAACTATAGCGCAAGCCGAAAAATACTTAGAAGATATTCGTGCTCGTGATGTTGAGTACTTTACTATTGAAGGCGAAAACAATAAGCGTTCCGTGCAAATGACTCGCAAGGTGTTAAAAGATGCGCTTGCTGAAAATAAAATTACTGAAGAACAGGCCGCTCCAGTTAGTAGAGAAATTGACAGAATAGAAGCCACCAATCAAGCTGAACTACAAAAACGTGTTACGGAAAAACGTTTAGCTGAACAAAAAGCTTTTGAAGCATCTGCGTCGGCAGAGAAAGTTGTGCCAGTAAAAGAAGAAGTTGGTGCTCTTATTATAGATAAGAAAAAACTTGACAGAATATCTAAGCGTTTAAAAACAAACGAAGCTAAGTTTGACAGAATGAACCCTGAATCTAAAGGGTACGATGAACTTAACAACAAGATAGAAGCCGATAAAGAAGCAATCGACCGGCTAAAAGAAAGCATATTTAGAACAAAGTCTGAAAAACAAATACCTTTAACAGAAGAGGAAAAGCGAGCTAAACTGTATGAAGAAAGCGCCGAAGGCGCTAAAGAAATGCAGGCTATTCGCAAACAACTTGGGCTGGATAAACCCAACCGCAAAGACGTTATTGCCGACTCTAAAGCATATATTAAAGCACTTGAAGAGCGTATTGAAGCTAACGACAAAAAACGTCGTATTGCAAGTCCAAGGTCGGATGCTAGAAAGAAATTTGAAAATGTTGTGTCTGTTCTAACTAAAGAACTAGAGAATGAAAAAGAAATTTTAGCTGAACAACAGAAGCTTGCTAAAGCTGAAAGGGCACTTGCCGTAGCCGGTAATGAGCCGGGTCGTAAACAAAAATTAAAACCACTAACAAAAGGTACAGCCAACCCCGCTAAAGATTTTGCTGAAGGGTTAGCATCTGAGCGGGGCTACGAACCCGAGTACAGTCCTAGAATTGATAGAGATGAAAAAGGTAGTTTTATATTTAGAAGCGGTAAAAGCGAAGGTGTGTTTAGAAAAGGTTCTAGAGAAGGCGGCGTTGATCTAGCGGAGACCGCTAAAAGAGCCGAAGAGTTTAAAAATAGTTTGCCTGAAGGTGTTAAGTTCGAATACGCCGACACACCCGATGCGCTACCAGATTATGTAAAAAACCAGCTGTCTGAAAAATCTTTAAACGCTATGCAAGGCGCTGTACTGCCAGATGGCACTATTGTTGCAGTCGGTAATAAGCATGTTAGCATGTTAGATTTTGAAAAAACTCTAGCACACGAAGCTATTGGCCACTATGGTATAGAACGTATTTTAGGTAAAGAAAATCTAGTAAATCTCATAACTAGAATTGATGCGCAAAAAGGTGGTTTTTATAAACTCGCCAATGAAATGGGTGTTTTAAAAGACATACTTCAAGACATCAAAGATGAAAGAGAAGCGCGGGGGCCTTTAACTCCTGAACAAGAAAAAATGATTGCCGTTCGAGAAATGCTTGCTCGTTTTGAAGAAAAGCGTTTAGACGACAAAACATTTATGCAAAAAGCTAGTCGGTTTATTAAAGAATTGATTGGTGTAATGCGTGATTGGATACGTAAGTCTGGCCTTGCAGAACTTAAAACATTTACAGATGCGGACATGCTTAGTTTACTAAAGCAGTCTAGAGAAGCTATGGAAGGCAAGCGAGCATTTAAATATACCCCTCTTGACGAAGATACTGCTTTTAGAAAAGCTAAGTTTTCTGATGAATCTGACCCGCTTGCTCAACTGTCTAGCAAATTAGTTGCTAAACCAAAAGGCATCAAAGATTCTCTTAAAGGTAACTTGGCGGCATTTAATACGCAGTTTATTGACCGCTTAGCCCCACTTAAAGAAATTTGGCGTCGTATGGGTGAGACAGGCCCATCTTCGCAAATGATGTACAACTTGCTGGCTCATGGACAGCGCAACAATATATCTAGTGAGACTGTAGTTAACGGCGCTCGTAAGTTTTATAAAGACCCAACTACCGGTGAAGTAACTATTCGTTCCGCTGGTGGTCCGGGTATGAAACAAGTATTGCAAGAGTTATTACAATCTGACAAAGGCAACCCACAAGCACTTAATGAAATGTTTACTGCCTATGCTGCGGCTAAACGTGCTGAAGTAGTTGGGTATAGAAAGTTGATAGCCGATGGAGAAATAAGCGCTAGTATTACTCCAAAGATGTTGGAAGAAGCTAAGAAGTCAGGCAATGCGGACCCCGCGTTTGTTAAGGCGTTTGATACATACCAAAAATACAATAATGGTTTGATTGATAGCTTAGCAGACTCAGGATATATTGCTAAAGAAAAAGCTACTGAGCTTAAGAACAAAAACTATATTCCATACTATCGTTCACGTGGTGGTGTAGTTGATTTGGTAATTGGTTCTGAAACTCCTATCCGTATTGGTACATTAAAAGATCAGCCATACTTGCATGAGTTGGTTGGCGGTGATCAGAAGATTCAGGACTTCTTTAAGTCCTCTGTACAAAACACTAATATGATTACCGAAATGGCTTTGCGCAATAATGCCACAGCCAGCGTAGCCAATGTATTACAAAACTTAGGTATTGCTGAAGTTCGCAAAGGCGAAGGACAAGCCGCCACTAATGTAATTCGTTTTAAGTCTAATGGTAAAGACTACCACGCTGTTATTGATACAAGTAAGAACGCAGAGTTTAGCGACATTGATCCTAACTTGTTGGTCAAAGGCATGGAAGGTATTCCAACTCAGCTTCCGGGTATCGTGAGGTTGATGGGCGTGCCAGCTAGCTGGCTTCGTAAAGGCGTTACACGCAATCCTTTCTATGCCTACAAACAGTTAGTTCGTGATCCAATGTCCGCTTGGTTAACAACAGGGGCTGATTTCACACCTATTCTGTCATCACTTAAGGAAGTTAACAACGCTGTGCGGGGTGCGGGTGAGACCAACAAGCATTTGCAAGAGTCGGGTATTTTGGGCGGGGAAGTTTACACAGGACGTGCCGAGGATTTAAATCAAATAGTCACAAGACTACAGTCAGGTAAAGCCAGCGTAGCTGGGGCTATGGCGTTTATGGATAAGATGGCGTCTGAGGCTGATGCTTCTACTCGCTCAGTTCTGTATGATAGTTTCCGCAAGCAGGGCTTGACGGATATGGAAGCGCAGATTGCCACAATGGAGTCGATGAACTTTAATACTCGTGGCGCTTCTCCTTCGATGCACTGGGTTAACACAATGGTGCCGTTCTTTAACTCAGCGATTCAAGGTTATAACGTAATGTATAAAGCGTTTGCTGGCAAGATGCCGTACGCTAAAAAACTAGACTTGCAAAACAAGTTAATTAAACGCGGGTCTATGATTGCCGGTATGTCGATTTTGTATGCGATTGCTAACCAAGATAATGATGCGTATAAGAACGCTACGCCTGATCAGAAGTATTTGAATTGGTTTGTGCCGGGTTTTGGCAAAGATGGGAAAGAAGCATTTAGACTGCCGATTCCATTTGAAGCGGGCTATATATTTAAAGCTATGCCCGAAGCCCTTGTGAATATGGCGTATCAAGATGATGCCGCTAAAGAAGGGTTAGATGCTATTAAGACTGTCTTGCAACAGACAAACCCACTAGGCGTACCTACAGCCATTAAAGCGCCTATTGAACTGGCTATGAATCGTTCGTTGTATACAGGTAGAGATATTGAAAGCAAGCGACTACAGGCATTAGAACCCGGTCAGCGTTTTTACGATACAACCAGCGAACCAGCTAAGATGCTTGGCGATATGTTAAATATTTCCCCAGCTAAATTGGACTACTTAGCTCGCAGTTACTTTGGTGGGTTGTTTACTACTGTAGCTTCCGTTGTTAATCCGATGCTTGCTGACTCGTCTAATGTAAAACCTGATGGCACTATGTCAGACTTGCCTGTATTTGGTCAGATGTTCCAGCCTGAAGATGCGGGTGGTATTACTCAACGTGCTTACGAGGTTCTACAAAAAGCTTCTCAAGCCAACGCCACATACAAGCATTTGGCTGAAATAGGCGATACCAAAGGTGCTGAAGAATATTTAAAAGAACGTGGAGCAGAAGAGATTGGTTTAGGGGCTAGTGCAGAAAGTATGCGGGCGCAACTAGATAAGCTGTCAAGCGCAATTCGTACAGTTAAAGAACAAAAATTGCCACCCGGTATGAGCGCGCAGCAGTTTGCGGTTCAAAAGCGTAATCAAATAACGCAGCTTCAACAAGCTAGAGCGCAGTTAGCCCAAGACTTTACTAGGGCAGTCGCCGAAACAAAACGCCAATCTTCCCGCTAAGCATACCAAACTCTGCTTTGGCTTTAACTTGGTGGTAGACGGCGGCTTTTAGTCCAGCCTCTCGGGTTTCTGCAAGGCGTAAAGTAGGAACAAAGAACGCCCCACCGGGGGGCGTTGTCAACCAAGGGTAGTGAACTCTAATCTTCCTGCCCATCTTCTTCGTCTATACGGCGGCTAATCTGCATCACGTTAACCCGCATACTAGGACCTTTGGTTTTAGCCAACATGTTTTTCTTTATGTAAACAACCTTAAATTCTTTCATGTTTTCTAACTGCTTCTTAAACTCAGAAAAGCCAAAGCTCATGGTAACGCAGTGCGATTTCAGTTGTTGTATCTCAATATAGTAGTCTATATAACCCGGTGTTATATTATGATCTACCCGCCCAGCAATCTGTGAGCGTGTAATGGTTTGGTCTACTACACCGCCATCGCCAAGCATCGCTTCTAGTTTGCCGTTATAGTCTTTGACCACAACGAACTTGCCATAATTTTCTCTAGTATAGGCGTTGAGTACATCTTCCGCAGATTTCTTAGAACCAAATACTACAGCCCTCGCGCTATCAACCATCCCACGAAGGACTTTGATGACAGGCCCAACTGGGATATCAATAATGTTGGAATACTTTGAACCAAGAAGAATAGTAACAGCAACGACAGCAGCATTACCAGCAGACCAGTAACGCTCATCGTTTGTCGACGCAAATTCTTTCTTAAGTGACTCGTGGGTTTTTTTGTAGACTTCACGAACTGTATCCTGATTCTGAACCATCCAGCGTATTAGCATATCGCCTGCTACGCCGTAGTTGGTCTTTAGCTTATCTAATATTGTAGATTCTAATTCATTCCATTCCAATTTAACAGTAGGACATTCCTCTAGAACCCGCAACATTTCCGCTTGGGAAGCGTGCTTGCGCATACCACCTAAGAAGTCAAAGACGTGGGTATTAGATGTTAATAAGGCGGTTGATTTCCAGTTTAAGACGTTAAGGCGTTCTTTGTTGGCGTTAGCTTCCATACGCTCTTTGCCTTTACCTTGCGACTGGTCTAGCAAGAAGATGGGTAGCCACTCAAAGTCGCCTCGGTTCTTAGCAGTAATCTCGTCAGTTATCAAAGGCAGACTACCTAAAATACCTTGACGCTGTTGTAAGGCTACTGCCGATGTTGCTTGACCCACACGATACATACCGGGTTGACCAAAAAAACTTTCAGCAATAGACAACGCCAACGATTTACCTGTACCTGATTCGCTTGAGCCTAGGTGGTATGTCATGCCGTTAAAGCCTGAGAACTCCATAAGCAATGATGCAGGTCCAACTAAACCCATAGTCAGAATGTTCCAAATCTCCCGCTTGATAAACAAGTTAATAACTTCTCGCCATTCGGCTACTGTTCCTGATGGGGCGGTGTGCTGGTTAATGTTTTCTAAGCCGGGGGTAGGTACAAATACTTTCTTGCCTGAGGGTGTGTAGATGTGGCTGTTGTATACGAAAGTTTTATCTTCTTGCCAACCGCAGTTGTTAGGTATCTTGATAGCTTTCTTGTTGGCACTAGCTTGCTCTACACAGGCTCTAACATACTCAAACAAGTTCTTGTCGTTACCCGAACCAAATGCCGCAATAATATTTTGGCTAGCCAGCGCTTTAACTGTTTCGTCTTTGCTAACTACCGCCCGTTGTGGGAGCAAAACATCTACGCTACCTTCGGGTCTGCAAGCCACCATGTGAACTATGTGGTCGCCGTTGCGGTTCAGAATATCTACCACGAATACATCATATGGCAGTAGCATGATCTGCTTACGCGTTTTGTTTCCCTGAGCATCTTCTATAGTTTGATCTACATAGATGCCGCCGTTCTGACCATAGCTATAGTTTCTTGGTGGTACTGGCTTAGTTACTACTGGCGCATCGACTTCTACAACTTCTTCATCAATAGGCACGCCACGCTCTACCACAATCTCTTTCTCAGTATTGTCGGTCTTTAGTTCTTTACCCCATACTAGCGGGTTAGTAATTTTCCCAAAGTGCGGGCAACTTGTACAAGTTCCGGGATTTACTTCGTCTAGCTTTAGGCAAGGACTTGGACCTTTAGTAGAGTTCCACTTAGCGTTAATCCTGTCCTCATCGTAGGGGTGCATATCTCCCAGCTTCTTAGCCCACTCATAGCCGTCATCGCAACGCCTAGCCCAAGAGATTATATTGAAGAACAACGGCTCCATGCCGTCTTCTGAAGCGTGTGCTTTATAGTATTCTAGCTGGGCGCATTGTTTTGTTTCCTCAATTTTTTTGAAGAAAGTGCTGGAGTTTTCAAGAAGTTTGACACTGGTTGCCCCTGTTTCTTTGGGGCGTTTGCCGGGTATGCTAAGGGAAGTTTCCTCGTAGGTGATGGTTAGCTGGTCTTTGAGGATGGCGTTGATCTTATCCAACTCAAAAGTCTTACCTTCTACTAGGATTTTTACTGGGCGTGGCTTAGCTTGTTTGTAGTTCTTAGTATCGGGAACCCGCAAGACACGAGACGCATCGCCTGTAACTCCGAAATCTATATTGAAGTTCAACTGCTTGCAAAGTCTCTTTAGATTCTCGGCAACAGGTTTCCAAACCGCAATATCAATTTCTTCGGTTAGAGGCCAGTAAACATGAAGCCCGCCACCACTAGATAAGATGTATGGGGTTCCAAGGTCTGCTAACGATGTTTCGGACAAAAAGCTATCCAATGCCGCCGCAGCCACCTGTTTACTATCATAGTCCTTTCCATCGCCACAATCAATATCTAAAAACAATGATTTGATTTTTACTGCATTTTCAGTCAGTCGTTTGTTAGCATCAAAAGTCGATAGCGCATAAAAAGCATTTAAGCCTTTATTACTAAACTCGATAGCGGTGCTATACAAGTCTTCAATCGTCTCCACAAAGACGTGCTCTTTTTTAGCTGTGCTTAACTCGCAGGCGCAATACTTACCCGAAGTTGGAAGCACAGTCGCTAGGAAATCCTGCGACTTCATAAGTAACCCCTTAAATTAGTTAATACGTTGGTACAGTCTATGTACTAGCTCTTGCTGAAAGTCCTCGGGCATGGTACTACCCGCTAACAAAAATCGTTCAGCAAAATTAACTAATTCTCTATCGGTCAATATGCGTGGGTTGATGGATGATGTTACTTGCTCTTGTTGCATTTTCTCATTGCCTCCTCAGCGGTGTTGCTTGATTGTAGGATGGCCAGTAAATTCTCTACACTTCTGCGGTATGCTGGCGATACTTCTGAACCACCAAACCAGTTATAAATAGACTGACGTGTTGCTCCGGTGTATTCGGATATTTTTATTACAGGAAAATCAAGCCTAATCGCCCATCTTCCTAATAAGTTACCAAGCGACTTAGGCGCTTTTGATGTTGTTTCAACTATCTTATTTGAATACGGCATCTTATTATTCTCGTTAATTAAAGGGTGGGGTACTCATGCAATGTACGTGAAGCATCGGGTTAATAAACCATCCACTTTCCCCCAAAACTATTACTCGTCGTCTGTTTCCCACTCGCCGATTACTTCGGCTAACTTGCCAGCTTTCTTAGCTGGTACTGCGTTGGGTTTGACAACTGGCTTACGAACTTCAGGCTCATCAACTTCTTCTGTTGCTTCTGCCTTAGCCTTTGGTTTCTTACCTTCAATCGCTAACGCTTCGTCTTTCTTCTTAGCTACGCTCATGGTAATTGCTTGCTTAGCTTCGGTAGACTGACCCTTCTTAGCGCAGACTCCATACTCCTCATCGGTCAACCAGCGCATAGGTTGGAAGAACAACTTGGGTACTGCGGCTTTAGTATCAAAACGCATACGAGTTACTAGGGTCTCGGGGTTAATGCTTTGAGCCGCTAGGTAACGAGCGTAGGCTTGTAGTGGGCGCTTGTCTCCGTCTTCCTTACCAAAGATAGATGTAGCGGCTAGGGTCAACTGCATAACATCGCCTTCCATATCGTTAGCCAAAACAACTGCTAAACGCTGGCTAAAACGGCACGCACGAGAATCACCTAGACCTGAGCCTTTGGCATTTTGTGGGCAGTTAGCGCATGATGGTGCTTGTGGTTCTTCAATGCTTGCATCAGGTGTGTCACCATCAGCAGACCAGCAAGTAGGTGCGGCATTAGCGCCTTCCTCGTAAGTACCAGCATAAAATGTACGGCTAATTTTTGGAGCAGCTTGAACAATAACTACGTCAAGATGTCTGTCATCAATAGCGGCTACTTCTTTACCACCAGCAATTAAACGGAATACTCCACCCTTCGTTGAGATACGCTTCTGTGAGACCCCTACGCCACCAGCCAAGCTCTTAGCTAATGAAGATAGTTCTGCGCTCTTAGCAAACGCTGGTAGTTTTGAGGGGTTAAATGTAGTGAGTTCACTCATTTTTATTACTTCCTTATTTAGTTGGTTTACGAACAGTTACAGCAAAATCTTGCAAAGAGTTTAACCCCGCAGGCACAAGCCCCGGATTCTCCTCTAGGAACAACGCCATGTTCTTCTGCGATATTCTGCGCTCGAACAAATCTAAAGCTTCGTTGGCTACTACAAAATCTTTAAATGAATCCCAATCGTCTGTGTAGTAACGAACCTTCTGCGACAAGATGATTGTGCCTTCATCGGTTTTTACCGAATTAGTACCAAGAGCAACCATCTGATCTTTCATGGCGTTCTTCAATTCATCTTGTTGCGACTTGAGCTTTTCTATTTCACTTTCGTACTCACGAGTCAGCTCTTGAACCCTTGAGTATATCTTGCGATACACCTTTGCTAGTTTATCTAGCGGTATCAATTCATTTTCTTCAGACATCTCGTTTCTCCTTTCAATGTCTATGTCAAATACTTTACAACAATAGAGGCAACAACACAACCCAAACTAGGGTTTTTATTTTTACTGATTCACTTCTTCTTTATACAAGCTTAATAAGATATCGTGACCTTTAACCCGCTTTTCAAGCTGGGCGAACATCTTCTTTTCTATCTCACTACCTTGTAAGTGTATCACAGTAACTTTGGTGGAATCTTGACCAATACGATCTGCTCTTGCAATACATTGTAAATACGTTTCAACCGACATAACAGGACCATAAAACACGACTGTATCTGCGGCAGTTAAAGTAACACCATGCGATGCGGCTTGCGGTTGAACTACTAGTATACGAGGTTCGGGCAAGGTTTGAAAGCGCTTGAAGATATCTGTTCTTTTAGATACTCCAATATCACCATGAATCACCTCAGAAGCCACATTGTGTTTCAGTAAGTGGTTATGGATAGTATCAATGCTGTGCCTGAAGGGGGCAAACACAATAACTTTTCTACTCGTTTCTTCTAATACTTCCAGTAGTACCGACAGGCGGGGCATGCAATCAAACTCAACCACCTCATGCTCATCTGTATAAGCCGCACCCGCAGAAATCTGTAATAACTTAGATACACCAGCCGCCGCATTAACTGCGGTAATAGTTTCGCCAGCCGCTTCCATAACCATCTTGTCTTTAAGCAAGCGGTAGTATTTTGTCTGTTGGGGCGTTAAGGGTATTTCTCGGGTCTCTGTGAGGACTGGGGGCAAGTCGGTACACTCTTCCTTAGTAAACCGAATGGCGGGTTGTAAAGCCTCAAAAACAGCCTCAGCCGCCCCTTTCTTGGGAACCCACTTAAACTGGGTTAGTTTCTGCATGGTTTTGTCTCGCCATGCCGTAGCGAATTTAGGAACTCCTGCGGGGTTGACCAGCCTAGCCAAGCCATACGCATCAACAGGGGACTGGGATGCTGGTGTTCCTGTCATCATCCAAAGCATCGTATGGGGTTTAAGGATTTTGTTAAGTGACTTCCAGCGTTTAGTAGATGGGTTCTTGTATGCGTTGGCTTCATCCACAATTACTAGGTCGAATTTGCCGTTAGCCACAACCTCATCAGCAATAAGATTTAAGCCGTCATAGTTCACTACTACAAACTCGTAGTTGCCTTGTACCATCTCAATGCGTCGTGTGGCTTGCGCGTGATGAGCTACGATAACTGATCTGTGTATTACGCTTTTGCCTATGCCGTTCATCCAAGCGTCGTGCATGATTGACAAGGGGCAGAGGATAAGACATCTACGGACACGCCCAAGCTTCATCAAATAGTCGGCAGCCCATAACGCACTCATAGTTTTGCCTGTGCCGGGGTCGTTAAATACAAAAGCTCTAGGGTGAATTGTCAGAAATTCTGCGGTATCAATCTGATGTTCAAAGGGTTTATACATACCCGGCCAAGTGTATTTAGCTCGGATAGGTGACGGCACATTCTTTACACCTAGATTGCGTAGCACTCGCACTTCATCTAAGCCCCATTTCACAGCAACTTTATGTATATTGCCGTTCGATTCTACGATGGCATGGTTAGGGATAACGCTATATTTGTGTGGGTCACGGGTGTTAAACACCAGCGCCTTGTTTTCTATGATTTGCATTTGTATCTATCCACTTGTGTATCATGCTCTAATAAGCCAGCCCAAAATAGTCTATTGCCAACTTCCCACATAACAGGTTCTTGTTCTACGCAAACGCTAGAATCGACCCAATCGTCTCCATAAGTAATTAACCAAAGATTACGACACGCTTCGATCGGCATTTCTTTGGCGTCGGTTACATACTCGTGTGCATCTGCTTTCTTTGCGCCTTTCACAAAGCTTCTCCTTACTTTGTTTTCCATTCCATACCGCCCAAATTTTGGTGGGTATCCTGTTCCGAGACCAAACACACCCCTAGGATCAGTCCACCCAGTCGAATACCTTTCATGCCTCATTTTTCTTTAGCCTGTATACTAGACCGCTATTGCCATCTGGTGCGGTAACAATTCTATGATGTTCGACTAAGTCTCGGTTAGCTAAGCGCATTAAAGCCCCTTGCCAAAAGAGGTCGCTAAAGTCTTCTGCTGGAACCCATTCGTTGCCCCACTTAACTTGCCACATAGCCTCTAATACATGGATGGGCGTATCCATTGTGTCGTTATCGGGGCTTGTTAACACCCTACCAAAGTCTTCAAATAAACTTTTTAGTAACTCCATGTTAATCCTCGATGATTCTAAAAACTGCTCGGTCGCCATCAGGAAGATACATTCTTTCCATTTTGTGTGCTTTATGTAAACGATGGGCGGCTATGTAATGAAATCCATCTAGCTCACTATTGCGTACCCATTGATTACTGTAAGCCGCTAGCCACAAGTTCCTAAGCGTTTCAAGACTAGCTTGCATAGCTTCATGGTCTATATCAAACGGAGGAGCTTCGGGGTCTACTTCTATAAAAGCTTTAGCCTTAATAACGCCGTTAGCAGTTATTGATGAGCCTGTCCCGCTTGTTGAAAGCATAGGTTGCGCAGTCCACCCACCAATGTTTCCGATACTACTCAGTATTCCAGCCATTTTATTTTCCTTTCGTTGTTGCCAGTATTATTTTTTATTATCTGACATATTTGCTTTAGGAGATCGCAGTCTTAAGTTGCCGCTTGTTGATTTCCCACCTGACTTTAAAGGCTTCACATGGTCAATGTGTTTGCCCTTGCGGTCGACACCTTCTTTGTCGTATTTTCTACGAGCCTTTTGTCTCTCTAACTGATCCTCAGTCTCGCCTGTTTTCTTTTGCAGTTTGTATGCGTGTTTGTAATCACGCTTGCCGTTTGTTTGCATAATAGTTCCTAGTGCTTGGGGTTAAATTCACAAGACTTTACTTGACACCATCCGCATAGCGGTGTGCTTGTTGGGTTCCATACATCATTTTCGTAGCTTGCTTTTAGCTTGCCGACTCTTTCTCGGTATAAACCCCAATGAAAATCTTTCTCGTCTGCCATCATTTTATGCTTAACCATACTATTTTTCACTACGAAAAGCAAAGATGAGTTGACCTGACGGATGTGTGGGAAGTGAGCGAACACCATCAAAGACATTAGAATTAGCTGGTCTCTATCAGGATACTTGTCGTTGCCTGTTTTGTAATCAACTACCCAAGCCTTTAGCCCATCGTCATCAATGATAACTAGGTCAGCAATACCTCTAGCCCAAACATCAGGTGCGTCAAATGCACACGCAGTTAAATCCTCACGCACACCCATCTCAAGCTCAGGCATCTTTCTGCCGTTGATCTTCATAAGCTGTTCTAGAATTGGCTCCATGAAAGAGTATTCTGCTGGCACAGGCGTGCCGTCTTTCACAAACAACTCAGCCGCTTCGTGAACTTGCTTACCATATTTAGTATGGACAGTCTCTTGGAATGGGTAGTTCTTTAAAACCTTAACCTCGTAGAACCGACGAGCGCATCCTTCGTAATCTTTCAATCCACTATGAGACCACTTGATCGGTTTAACTTCCATTACTTTGCATCTCCATATCGTTTAGCGTGACTTGATTCTGCGTCAAGCGGTATGCCTTTCATATACTTTGGCTCCATGACCATTTGCGCCAAGACCCAGTTTTCAGCTTCATCAGCTTCTTCCTCAGGGACTAGCGCAACTACTTCATCATGGACAGTCAATACACAAGGATAGCGTTCTTGTATTCTCAACATACCATCGGTCATTACACAACGAGCTACAGCCTGAACAATGTTTTCTACCAGCTTACCGCCGTATAGTTTCTTTTCGTCAGGTCCGTAAAACCACTGCATCCTATCTTTGTCGTCGGCTACGCCCTTTAAATCAGGATAACGCAGAGCCAAACCACTAGGTAAAATTATACGCTCTTTTGTAAATTTTAGACACTTGTATTCGTAGTCTTTGCCGTCAGCCAAACTGTGCTTTATCAGCGAGCCACACAACTCCCAAAAGCTAACGACAGGGTAAGCCGCTTCACGATACTTCTCGATAATTTTCTTAGCCGCTAGGCTGTGAACCGCAAGCTCTCTATCTGTGCAAGTGTAAGGTATCTTGCCAAGTAATTCCATGTTTCTATCCCAACTAAGAAAGTCAGCCGCATCTTGTTGAGTTACCCCAAGTTGTTTAGCAAATGCCTTGTCGTATAGAGTAGGTGGTGCGCCGAGGAATCCAGTAAGAAGTTGTGCAGAAAAGCTAGCCCAACCCATGCCATAGCCACAACCTAACAACGCTGATTTGGCTGACTGCCTAAGCGTCGGATGTGTTTCTTTACTAAGATTCGGGATGCCGAACATTTGCGCCCCGAAAGCCGAATACGCATCTTGCCCCGACGCAAAGATTTCAAGAAGCTCGTCATAGTCCGCAAGGTATGCAAGAACTCTCGGCTCAATTTGTGCGAGGTCGCAGACCACGAGGGTATAACCTTGCGGTGCTTTGATAGCTTTGCGTAAGAAGGAGTTCCGCTTGAGGTTTTGTAGATTAAGCCCCGAACCCTTGCTCGCCGACCAACGCCCTGTGTGTGCGCCGTAGTAATTGAGCGGGACAGGTAGCGCACCTCGTTCCGATATATCTGCGAATCTCTGCGCTCTTGTGCGTTCGAGCGTCGATTTAACTTTAAGCCTTGCCTCACAAATAAGGGCAACATCCTCGTTACTACTGTTAAGCAACGCTTGGAAGAGCGCATCGTTCTTAGCGAAAGCAAAAGCTTCTTTACCAGTCGTCTTGCTGATTTTGCGTGGAGGATCAACTCCAAGCTCCTCAAGAACTTCAGCAAACTTAAGGTTACTAGCAAGCGCCGTTTCATCAACCCCAACTTTTGCAAGCAACGCTTCCCGCTTTGTCCTCTCATCTTTGATTGCTTCATCTAACATCTCCTTGTCTAGCTCAAGTCTAGGGAATACAAACATCTTGAGCGTCATATCAATCAGGTCAAGCTCGCTCTTAGGGAACCCACCCTCTACTTCTTCCATAAGTCTTTTGTATATCTGCGCACACAACTCCACATCATGCTCGCAGTAGATGGCTAACTCTTTCTCCATCTCGTAGGTAATCTCAGCCAAGCCGTTGGTGCTATGCACCGCTTGTCCTTTAGGCGGTAGCCCATAGTCTTCTGCCAACTTAGCTAGACTGTTGCCTACTTCTACACCACGCAAAGCCCGAGCCATAGACAAACTATCTAGTATGAAGAAGGGGCGCGCGCCGTATCGCCAAGCGAGGATTGAGATATCGAACTGGGCATTATGCGCTAGCACATTTATGTTTTCCCAATCAATAGAACTAACCCACGATGGTATGTCGTCGTGCGTAACCCAATGAGTTGTATCTTCGTCAAGCCACTTATAGCCTACACCAAACGCTTTGAACATCGGACTGCGGACATATTCTTCCGTAGTCATTTTGCTTAGTGTGTAGTCCTTACTATCCCAACGAGTTTCAAAGTCTACGACTAAAGTTCGTAGCCCATTCATTTCTCTTGTGCCTTTCTTAGTATTGCTCTGCCCAATTCAACAGGAAAGTTTCTCCAACCACCATCGGATTTTTTAGATTCTGTTAAAGCAAAGTCTTGCTCCACAGTTCTAAACACTTCCTCTATTTCCTCATCTGTTAGTGTCTTTGCTGGATGGGTGTAGAGTGGTGTTGGACTGTCATCAATAGATAAAGCACAATCCAAATCAAAAAATACGCTTGTGTTATCGCCTCTTGCAATCCACGCTACTGGTTCATTGTCAGCCTCTTGAGTAAAATCAGATAGCCTTTGTAATGCGGCTTCTTTTTTCAACGCCTCTATTTCAGCTTGTTGCTGGCGTACAAAGTCTGCATACTGCTGAAATGGTTTGCCTTTTCCATCGCCCTGTATCCAATAAATGTTTTCCAATTCATCAGCTATTTGTTTTGCGTTCATTTCTCTTGTGCCTTTCTTAGTATTGCTCTAGCAAACCCAACATCAAGCGTTGTCCAATCTCTTTTCCAAAAATCTTCGGTAATCTGCCATATTTCCTCATCTGTTAATGTCTTTGCTGGCGGTTTAAGTCCAGCCAAATCAAAAGAACACTCCAATGTTTGATTGGGTTTATATGTTTTTAATGCCTCTATTTCAGCTTGTTGCTGGCGTAGCATGGTGGCTGCTTGTTCTCTTGTGCCACCTTCCCAATGACCTTGCTCTAATTTATCAGCTATTTCATTTGCGTTCATCAATTTAACGTCCTGTCGCTAATCTGTTCCAATACTCTATGCCCAATTTCAGCCGCAGTTTCAGAAAGAAGAATGGGAACTTCCATCTCATCAATGTTTAGTCCACATACTTTGACGCTACTTGTTTCGCTGTTTGCTACTACCAAAACTATAGACACGCTAGGGTCATCTGCTGAGGCTTCTAGTAATTCATAAATGGCTTCTAATGCGCTGTCTACTGTTGTTTTATCAGTCATTCGTTTCTTTCGTTGTGTTGTTCAATCCATTCCATCGTTTGCAAAGCGCCGTCTACGAAGTCGATGTTTTCTTCGTTGACCACCAGCACATATCCTTTTGCTTCTTCAATCTTTTTTAATTCTGCTTCTTGTAATGCCGTCAGCGTATTCTTGCCAGCCTTACATTCTATCGCAATAAAACGACCTTTATAACACGCTATGATGTCAGGGATACCTGACCGACCATATCCACCCATTACAGGATAAAAGTAATAAGCGTTGTAGTGTTTAAGGATTTTTGTTACTGCATCTTTAACTTTCTTCTCCGGTGTCTGTGCCATCTACTTCTCCTTGTTGTTCTAGGGTCAAGTCTGCCATCGGTATTTCTATCGTTGTTATTCGAAAGCCACAGTTAGCCACACATACCCGCCGTCTACGCACCCAATCAGGGTGCTGACTTGCTTGACGAGTTTGTGTAGTCTTTAACTTAGCTTTGCACTCGGGGCAATTCCTCATTCAATCTCCCAAGTTTTGTTTACTGCTACGCTTGCTTCGCCCTGTTCGGCATCTACATTTACTGTCAGGCTGCCATCTTTTTCCTTCTTAAAAATCCTGTCAAAGTTCTTGTCAAACTCATCCATTGATACACCTAGTGGGCGTGGCGCATCACCTTTACCGCCGTCGTGTTCATTCATGCTTTTCTCCTATGTTGATTGCATCATAGACTTGGCTGGCAACACTTAGCACATACCGAATATCGTTAGGTGTTAGTTGACCCATCAGTTGCAGTATCTTTATAACCGCAACATCATTGTCCAGCGTGGTAGGCTTTACTATATTTTCCAGCATCAGCATCTCCCATCCATGTCAAATTTATCTAAGTCCTTTTCATCAAGCGCTCTTACTACTAGCCTAGCGAATCGTTCAAACTTAGTTACATCTTTCATAACCTCATGCTTACCAAAGTTAGCTTCTAAGGCTAGCTCTACTACTTCTGCTCTACTTAATTCTGTCATGTTAGTCCTTTAATTACAAACAGTTACGCCAGCACAGCTAGAGCATACTATAATTTTGCCGTCAATGACAAAGGTTTCTTGTTCACAAGCCCTAGCATTACGAGAAAACATAAAGATTTCTATAACGAATCCAAGAAAGATACAGAATATTGCCAGCCTAAAAAGGTTATTTCTGTCCATCGTTTTTACCCTCCCAGTAAATGCGTTGTTCTTCGATGTCCTTTTCCATCTTGGCTACCATATCTTTTCTATACTTGCCTAATCGTTCTAGCATATATAGCCCTACAATAATCCAGTAGATAGTCCACCACCAGTTAGATGCGTCGGACTCATGTAAAAAATAACCCACGAATAGTGATAACATTTCCATCATTGTTTGCTCCAGTTGTTTGCTTTAGCTAGAAACTCAATCGCCCTGTCGAACTGCTCTTGTAACAGTTGAATCTCTTCTTGTTGTCTTAAAATAATGTTTGCCGCTTTCTTGTAGCCAAGCGCATCCATCTCCTCTGCTACTCGTTTAATGTCTTGCTCTAACATTTCTTTGCCTTTCTCATTTTAATTTCGTCTTGCAAATAAAAAACCGCCTTCTCTAAATCCTCTACCGCTTCCTTCTTTAAGTCGCACCGCCAAATATACTTGACGGCATTACCTAAGTTGTAACCCATGTGCCTCGTGATTTCTATGCACTCAATCCCGCTAGGGTGCGAGGTGTAATGCGTTGGGTGATTTACCATGTCGTGTTTGGTAATAGCTTTGTGAACTGTGTCATCGCTATATTGAATCCAGCCAACGAAAGGGATTGGCTCCCCGCCGCAATCATCTCTCATTTTGCATCCTCCAAAGTAAGTATCGTGTTAACAACATCCATCAAAGACTGCCCCTCTGCAACGACATATATCTCTGCTTCTCTGTCGCCTGTGTTGTGCCCTTTGTTGTTAAGGATAGGCTTGCTGATCTGAATGACTTTGCCATTAACTGCATCGGCTACTGACATTCTGAACCCATCCATGCTAGGGATACTGTGTTCTAACACAACGCCATCCCAACTATCTCTATGCCTTAATTCAGCCACTTCCTTACGATTAAAGTCCCAGCCCCACTGCATCATCTTATTCCATAACCATCTAATCATTTCTTCTTCTCCTTTTTAGCTGGTGCTGGTTTATCTTTAGGTAGAGATTCCCTATGCAAGTTCATAGCTTCGTTAGCCAGTTCCTCGAGCTTCTGTGTCTGAACTTCTAGCATCTCAAGCACCGCCCACAACGCACCGCTCTCGGGTTCGTGGATTTCACGCTCAGCTAGAATCTCTATTACATTCTTAATGCTATCTAACTTATAGCTAACAGTTTCAACTTCACAACTTAATTCCCACAGATTTAATTCTTTTAACATTTCACTTCTCCTTTTTAGATTGATACTTCCGTTCACTTATCTTTTTGTGACAATTAAGGCATTGCCACCGAGTTCTCTTGCCGTTTGCATACGGCACATCTTTACCGCCGTCTAGCATTTGATACGCATGGCATGAAGAACAATACTTTCTCTCCATAAGTTTTTCATGAGCCTTGCGTATCTCGGCGTGGGTTGCTGTTATTTCAGACACTACTTAACCACCTTTTCTTGAGCGTGTTACATACAGGGATTCTTTTACTGCTCTTGCACCAGCCATAATAAGGTCTGTTTCTAAATACTTCTTTCCGCATGGGCCGATGTAAATTCCATCTTCGTTGTAAGTGGGGACATAAAGAACTCCCTTCACCTCGTAGCATTTGAACATATCCTTTTCGTGTTTTGGGTTAGTTGTTGTTAAATCAGTTAAGCTAATTGAATTCATTTGTAGACCTTTCCGTCTTTGCGTGTAATAAAGTTATCTTTGTGACATAGCCATTTGTTACCCATCTGCTCGATGAGCGCTTTTGTTTTTGCTTGGTTATGTTTCTGAAGCGCTTCGATGATGTCATCGGTCATGACCCCCCTGAGCATAGCTCTTGACACTGGTTGCCCATGTCTTGTCATGGGTGGGGACATCTTGATTAAGGCTCTGCTATTACTTACTCTAATGACTGCGTTCATTTTGTTTTCCTATTGTTTTCGTTCCATTCTTTTATAAAGCACAGACCTGAAGTTGCGCCAGCATAAAAAGCGTTGAACAGTTCTTCGTTGTGTTCTAGTTTATCTTCATCTAAAAAATCGGCATAGTCTTGACTAACTAATTGATTAAACGCATCATGAACTATGTCAATCTCTTTCTCTCTATCTGTCATATACCCCCCTTAGAAGTTGAATTTGTCCAAGATGCTATCAACATCTTTCTTGACTGCTTGGCGGGTGTCGAGGTCTTTGCGTAGGTCATCAACTTCCAGACCATTGATAGCTTGGTGCAAGGCGATGCGTGCATTTTCTAACTCCTTGTCTTGTGTAATGTTTAAGTCTTTAGCTAGTGAGCATAGCTCTTGTGCCGTATCTAATAACGACGCGTGGAACATACGAGGTTGCGCCTTGTGTCCTGTGTAGTCCACAGTTAGGCGATCAGACATACGCTTGAGGTGATCTTTGAGTCGGGTCTTGATGTCACCCATAGCGTTCTCGATACGCTCATCAGCTAGCTTTGCTAACTTCTTTTGTAGCTCTGCTTGTGCATCATTACCCACATCAACTCGGAAGTCACCTGAGGTTGGCACAGGCATATAGTTAACTCGGAAGTCGAAGCGGTGCTTGATGTCATCAGGTGTCGGATACTCGGTGCGGTTGAACATATCGCCTAGCGCCATAGCTTGCGCAGTAATCAGAGTAGGGTAAGTAGTTACGAAGTCATCAACAAGTGCATTGAACTTATCCTCGTAGTCTTGCATACGCTGGTTGAACTCCATGAACTTAGAAGTAGTTAACAAGCGTAGACCACTATCAGACCAAGGCAAAGTAACATCATACACATAGGTGCGAATCTCACCTACGCATTGGTTGATTGTTTCTAACTCAGGGCGACCAGCAAGCAAGTTCTTGTTGACCCGAGCCGCACCTTTACTGCCAGCTTGCTTGGTTGCCAATACTTCATCGGTTGTGTTTCTATCTAGTTTGCGTGCAGTCCATTGGCGAACATTTACTTCTACCAACATAGCGCAGGTATCAATATTAAAGCGTGTCATAGTAATTCTCCTTTGTTGTTTATGAATAGATACGAACAGTCTTGCCCTTGTTGCTAACGAAGTTATCGTTGTCCACTACACCGAACAGGATAGGGCAGTCGGGTAGTATGTAGTCTGATTCTATGTAGCCGTCTGACAGAATGATTGTGGCTTTTGGCTTGATCTTCTTCTCAGTCATATACTCGGATACACAAGTCAGTCGTGTGCCACCACCACCTTGCGGTTGTAGTAACTCGGGTATGCGATGGAAGTCTTGAGGTTTGAATATCTGCTCACCCTCGATGTTGCACTCCCACCATAGCACACGCACTTGCTCAGGCTTTACATTCTCACAGATGCGTGCAATCTCACCGAACACAGTAGGATACAGACCCATCATAGAACCCGATGTATCACAAGCAACAACTAGCTCGCCTGTGGATTCAGAGAAGTGCGACGGCATAAGAATACCCTGTGGTAGTAAGCGTTTGTTAGGCGGGGCAAAGCGGGAATAGTCATCACCCTCACACAACTGAGTAATGAAGTCACGCATATGCTCTCGCCAGTTAGTGTCACGCTTGCGTGTAAGTCTATCCAACGCACTGCCATTACGACCATTACCACGATCTTGAATACGCTTGGCTAACATCTTGCCTTGATGCAACGCTTCTGTAATCTCTTGTGCAGTCTTGGTCTGTAATGCTTCGGCTAGCTCACCGAGGATATGCCCATCTAAACAACCCTCACCACCCTCACCGCTACCAGCAGTAGGATCACCGCCTGACTCCTCGCACTCCTTGATTAAGTCTTGTAGAACTTCTACGAAAGACCAGCCTAGATACTTAGCATCAACAAGCGGTGCTACTTTGGTTGGTCGTTCTACAAAGGCAAAGGTCGGGTCGGTTTCTTCTATCGTGCCGTTGACTACATAGTCCATAGCCTTGTTGCATAGCGCTGGATATTTTTTACATAAGTTCAGATAGGCTGAACAATGGTGTAGTGCTTTGTGTAATGACTCGTGTAGAACTAGATAGCGTAGTTGCTTGCGAGTCATATCACCGATGAAGCTAGGCGCATAGTAAACATTACGACCATCAGTAGCGGCAGTCACAATGCTTTCGTCTAGCTTGACATCACCTACATACACTACACCTGATAGCGTAGCGAAGTCTTTGTGATTACTAATATCTACATGGCACGCAACGATACGATCATTGAGCGCCATCTTTTCCCATATGCTTGACATACTGTTCTCCTTATTTGCCTGTGAAGTAAATCTTGTTATCTTGAAGCATGGTTTGGAATGGCTTGACAGTCACGAAGTTAGACACACGAGTAGACTGTGCAAGGTTGTGACAGAACATAGACTGCATCTCACGACGCATACGCAAGATGTATTCGCATACTGCTTCGGCTTGTTCTCTGTCGTTGGTTTGTGTAATGCACTTGAGAACTGTAATGATCTGCGCTACTGGATTGTCGGGCACAGGGCAAGTCTTAGGCTCAGCAACAATGCGTGGGAATGGTTGAGTCTGCTCACCGAACTGAATGAAAGCCTTGAGTGATTCAGCACCAGCCTCACCCATCGTGCCTGATAAAGCACTTAGCAAAGTTTCCATGTCCATACCATCTTTGGCATACACGATGTCTGATGCCGCATGGATAGATCGTGGTGTGACATACGAGGTCTGTGCAATAGATGGATTGAAGATGTATTGATTGTGTGCTTCCATCTTCTGTCCGTCATACTTAGCGCCAGTCTGATAATCAAGGAAGCTATCAAACAATGTCTGACCTACCTCATCAGTCCATGCGATAACCTCAGGTGCTAAGCCACGATCAATAGCCCACTCACGCCACTCAGCTTGCGTAGGCTTACGCATCTTGACGAACACCAAACGATTACGCAAGTGAGCTTGAATGGAATCACCAAGACCCTCGACTGATAAGTTAGTCGCACAGAACACTACGCTACCCTCGGGCATATGGTAGTTACCTACCCTTCTCTCATACACGATTGGGGCTAGCACATCTTTGATATACTGCCGAGCCTTTGCAATCTCGTCTAAGAATACAAGTGCGGGGCGAGAGCCGTTGACACCTTTCTGATTGTCCTTGTGAACACCGAAGCGCTCATTGGGTAACTCACGACTGACACCCTTCTCTCTGTCGATGTCGGGCATCCACACCGAGCCGTCTGATAACTGCGTGCAGTCGATTGGGTCTACATGAACATGGTTAGCAAAGAAGGGGTCGTTAGCTAAGTGATAGAACAGACCAGTCTTACCGATACCATTCTCACCCTCGACGATGATCGTGCGCTTATGACCTACGGATTTGATTAACTGCGTTACTTGCTTGAATGAAAGCATCTGCATAATTTGTTACCTTTCGTGTGTTTGTATACTGCGATTGAACTGCGTGAGATTACTGCTTTGCCACTATATGTTGTGGCTTTCTTCCATGATACTACTCTGTAAAGTCTTAGACATTATTGTAAACCCTGATACTAGATTTAGTATCAACACTACTACACATAGTATTTGCGTGGGATAGTGTCCATGAACTGCCCCCAAGGTGTTTTGACTGTGCCAGTCTTGAGGTTGGCTATCTCCAGCAAGCGGGTTGTTAACGACTTCTTGAACTCCTCGGCAGTAACCTGATCTGCTATCTCGTGTTGTTGTTTGTTGAGCGCATCTCTTTGCTCTGTCGTTAAGTTCCATGTTCTAAACAAACTACCTTGCCAACGCTCACCCTCAGGGATATGGTTGTAGACTTTCTTGCTAGCTAGGATATCGAATACCGCCTGACCCATATCTAAGAAGTTCTGAATGTATTCGGGGTGTTCGGTTGCATCTGAACCTAGGTTGCTTACTGTGCGCTCGAAGTCATCAATCGACTGTGGCTTGTTGCGATACTGCGTGCCGAATGGTTCACCAAGCACTTGTTCAATGGTTACATTAGCCCGATACTCAGGTAGTCTGAACATGGCAAGCGTCATAAGGGTGTCAAGTTTGGTTTTGATTTGCTTGCGCTTCTCCTTGTCCTCGGCTGATGACTTGAATGTATAGATGTCCTTGTGATGAGATAGCTCGGTGATGAGCTTGTCGTTGCTGTCAAAGTAAAGAACTGCCGAGGGTGTGTGTTGTTGCTTATCCCTGTCCCACGATGCTACATATGGAACTTTGACTTGCTTACCCTCTGTTGTTGCCTGATCGTAGTAGTGTAAGTTGTTCTCATACATAAAGATGCTAGTGGTCTGACTGTTGTAGAAGTTGGTGACTACCTTGCGGTTGCCGTTGGCTTCGGGTGGATAGAAGATAGCTACATTGGTGTTGTATAGGCGATAGTAAATAGCGCCCTCGTCTGTCTTGTGGATACCCATATGATCTGCTGATACATTGCGTAGGTATCTTGGTTTGTCAGGCATAGCTAACCACTTGGCACTTCTTGTTGGTGCTTTGCACTTCTCGTAATGCGCTACTGCTTCGTTGTATGTTCTCATTTTGATTCCTTTCAGTTGTTGTTTATATAGATTTAGTTTTGCTACATTGATTGCCCAACCTACCCATCTCATACCATTTCTCCCTCCTTGTTAAACTTCCACTCGTTGATACTGCACATCTCAATCAGGTTCTCATCACTCATGATGTATTCGTATTCTTTCCTAAGTCGTTTGTATATCTCATCAGCATAGTCCTTAGCACTCTCGAACATGGCTTCTTCTAAATCGTTGGGGTCTGTGTATGGGTAGCCTGATGAGCGAATGATGTTGTGTAGGTCTGTGTATCGCATACCATTGAAGATACTATCGCCTTTGAGGAACGCATCTTCATCTTTGATACCGAACCCATCAATATCATCTACCCAATCTAAACCATTACAGCGCATGGTGTTGCTGTGTGAATCCCTACCGCTAAATCTAACACCTAAATGCTTGTCGCAGTATTCTTCTCGTATCAAAGTAAGCCATGCTTCTCTACCTATACTGTCCTCGGTATGCGTCTTGAGCCATTTAGCTAAATCAACTTGTCCTTCCCAACAAGCGCCATCACCTTGTGAGTAAAAGCCTGTAAAGTTTATGTCGTTGATAACAAAGCCTAGTTGGTAGCCTTCGCTCTTAGCATCATCATAGATATAGTCCCACCAATCATGCTCTGCGCCATGCTCTTGCCACCAACGCCTGATCCTCTCTAACGCTTCGTCTTGCTCTAGTTCTATAAGCTGTTGGATAGTGTAGGTCTGTGGTTCTACTATGGTTTCCATACTTTCTCCTTTCGTGGTGGAGGTTCTCTCCACCTTTGCTTTAGTTGAATGAGATTGTGGCGGTGCTTAACTTCTCTCGTAGATATTCTTCTAATTTCTCTTGCACCATATCATCTAGCCGATCATCAACAATACTTTCAATCTCACTAGCTACATCAATATGGTCATCTAAACTAAAGCTATTACTGAAGTGAGTTTCTACCGCTTGCTCGATGTCGTAGCTGAAGTCATATTCCTCAAACCTAGTGTTTACCCATTCCCCCACCTTTTCATCAAACCATTCGGCTTGCTCAAGCACAGTCCCCACCGCCTCGTTTAAATCCCCCGATGAAGAAGACACTGGTTGCTTATCCCCCGCTTGTAGTTCTAGGATTGCGTTGATGAGGGTGTTGAATGACTGCGTAAGTTGTTGTGCTAGTTGATGTATGTTTGGTTTGTTAATCTCCTCGATTGGTTTGTGAAACTGTGTCAGGTCTACTGGGGTATATTGCGCACCAGTTGCGCCTTGTATGGTTGTGTTGGTGGAGGTGTTCTCCACCTGTGGTTGTTGCTCAGGTGTTAAGTCTTGCATTGTAAATGTAGTCATCTTAGTTTCCTTTCAGTTGGTTGCGTGTTTTATTTATTGCATCTAATGGGTCTGTTGCTACTACTAGACCCGATACGATACTGCCATCTTCTGCTTCATAACTTACTTCGTGCATTACATACTCTTTACTATCGTCTTTCTCTACACATACTGCCGTTAAGTTCTTCATGCTAGTTCTCCTTCTTCGGTTAGCACTTCTTTAAGTTGGTTTGTATCTATGTCTAGGTTGATGTATTTCTGCACACTCATGTAATCCCATAGGTCATCTACATCACCGCCATCATGTTGCTCAATGTCCTCTAGGTCTTCGCCCAGTCTGTAAAACAAATACGCTGAGTCCTCGTATAGTTCTATTGCTTCTTCATACAAGGTAGTGTGTGCTTTGACTTCGCCGTATCCGTCATACCATTTCCAATCAGGCACATGAAAGAACAGCTTGTCATCTCCTAGTTGCTTAAGATGTTTCAGAGCTTCATTGATGTCGGGGTCTTGCTTGACAAGTTGTAATGCTATGAATGATTCTCGTTGTGCCTTGTCTTTGAATCTAATCATGTATGCCACTTCGCTTCTATATCCCATTTTGTTTATTCCTTTCTCTTTGTTTGTCCCGCCTAGCCTGAGCTAGTCGTGCGTTGTGTCCTGACCACTCTCTCCAATTAAACATACTCACCTCCCTATATAAACAATTACATGAACAAACAAATATAAATAAGCAAGGGTAAGAACTACCCTAGCAAACAAGTCCCCGCCGTTGATCCAGCTTTTATTCCATTTCATGACTCTCTCCTTTTATTTATTTACCCTACAACATCACCTTTTTTAAACCTAGTTTGTGGAAGCCTTGCGTGGTGTAGAGATACCCATCATCACCAGTAAGAACCCTGACCCTTGCGGTTTCATCGCCCTCGTATATCTCTAATATCTCATACCGCCTGTAGTATCCCTTGATGTCTTTGCGGTTTACCCATTGGTTCTCTCTTACTTCTTTGCCTGTCTTGGCATCAATCACTAACGCTTTCATCTTGCTTCTCCTTGTTTTGGTTTAGTTTGTTTAGTTTGTTTAGTTTGTTTAGGGCGGGTGAAGATCGTCCTTCTGTTTGCTTTGCTACTTCTTGGTAGTGCGTTGTAGTGGCTAGTGAGCCTAGCCTTTTCTTCTTTATCAACCCAGTCTGTCCAGTCCCGCTTGTTTCTATTTGTGTTTATGGGTGTAGCTTTGCGGTCTAGCTTGTTTTTGTTAAGGGTTGTTCTTGTTTCTATGAGGGTGTTAAGGTAGTCAAGGTAAAAGAAATAGAGATCGGTGTTGGTATCTCGGTGGTAAGGTAGGTTTGCCCTGATTACTTTGATGTGCCTTGATAGGGGTTTGATTATGTTTAGCCACCGCTTAGCTCGCACCCTGTCCTCGACTCGTTGCTTGTTCACCGCTTCCTTGCGTAGTCTTACCCTTTCTTTTATTTCCTCCATAAGGTTCATGGGTATCTTGCGTTTTAGTAGTGTGTTGTGGAGCTTTGTTGCTGTTAGCTTTGAGTATGGTGTGTGTCGTATGGTCATGTTAGTTGTAGTTCCTTAAGTCGTTTGTGTAGTGGGTGGAGGTGTTCTCCACCAAAAGCGTCCACTTGTCCATTTGGTTATGCCTTACTTGACCGCATGGTGGACGCCCGCAAGCCCTTATAGTATATGGTTCGTAGAGTTTTGGGTCCAATAGTCAATCTGTTTTGGGAAGTATAAAGGTAAAGCTAAAGGATAAGTAAAAGTGTCCACTTATGAAAGGGTCTATATATATATTTTTATTTATTATTATTTATATATACTATGTGCCTCAAAGTGGACAGACCCAAATAGTATAAGGGCTTGAGGACGGCAATCAGAGCGACAGTATGGCATAACCACTTGACCATTGTCCATCGCCCTGTATTGGTGCATACCTAGCCTCTATTCGCCATCTCCCACTCCTTTCTATGCACATCTGCAAGCCGTATCGTGGTCATAGCGACCCATTCGCCATCGAGTTGATCCTCCCCCCTTAGCTTCTTAACGGCATTGATAGCGGGCTTCATATGAGCGTAGACTTGGGGTTCGTCTTTGCTGTTGCGTTTGAACTCCATGATGAAGCCGTCTTTTTTGTAGGCGACTACGAAGCCTACTGGATTGCGTTTAGATTGGTTTAGCATTTTGATTCTCCTTAGTTGTTTGCGATTAAGAACTGATATACCTCTAACTCGAAGGGCGACATCTCTTTTAAATCTACCTGACATACCTCGCCTGTAAATATGTCTAGGGTTTCTAGTGCCTCGCCAAAGTCAGCGAGTGAATAGGTTGTGTCTTTTGTTTGAACAAGCATTTGATTCTCCTTAGATGTTGAGTTCGAATACGACCTGTTGTGCAATGTGTTGCCACGCTTCTTTACTGATGATCGAGTTGCCCCAATCGCTGTTGTCTTGCAATACATCTTTAGCGTAGCGACTCATAGCCTCCACTAGGAACGCTTCACCGAGTGGGTCTTGCTTAACTACTTTGATAATATCTTTTGCTACTGACATAACATTCTCCTTTGGTTTGACATAAAAACGAACTGCGTGGAAGCCTCGCACTCCCACGCTTGCATAACTTCTTTGTAAAACTGCATTAGATTGAAGCGAGGAAAGACTTGCGTTGTGCTGGCGTGAGAGCTTTGAACTCCTTAACCAACTTAGCAACTGGGCTTGCCTTAGCCTTTGGCTTGGTGGAGGTTTTCTCCACCTTGTTGCTTTGGGGCATATAGTATTTGAGCATGGCTCTTGCTCTCTCCGTTGCATCTGTGCCTCCCTTGTGCTTAGCCTGAAAGCCTTGTGAGCCTTTGAAAGCACCAGCCTCGATCGTGATGGTCGGGACTTTCTTCTTGATACTGATGAGCCTTGCGACTGAGCTACGCATCTCCAACTGTTGCTCGGGCTTTGCCGTATTGAATACAGGCAGGAACTTAGCCATTGCGTCAGCTAGATTGTGTGAGCCGTCAATGTGTTGCTCGACTGCATTGAGGTATGAGTTGAACTGTTTCATGTTTACTTCCTTTCGTTGTGTATCGGCTTGGGGAATCCCTTACTCGATACCTCTATTATACCATATGGCTACTATCCCTAGTATCAATTCAGCCTATTCTGACCCCACCCTACCCCCACC
>Ga0208253_1000101_pt1 | contig 38395 bp, 56 predicted proteins | sample CryBogCBE10Oct08_FD_184573 | JGI IMG/M metagenome (GOLD analysis project Ga0208253, IMG submission 184573) | Freshwater microbial communities from Crystal Bog, Wisconsin, USA - CBE10Oct08 (SPAdes) | ecosystem: Environmental > Aquatic > Freshwater > Lake | place: Crystal Bog, Wisconsin, USA...
CTTGAACCAGCATTGGTGTTAATTGTAATAAGATTTGCGCTAGTAGCGCCAGCGTTGGTTTGGGTTGTAGTGTCGTAAAAGTTTCCGTAGTAGCCTAAAGCGCCACCTGCGCCTGTAGCACCCGTAGCACCAGTTACCCCAGCGCCAGTATTACCTGTCGCTCCTGTGGCTCCTATAGGCCCTGTAGGGCCTGTAGAACCCGTATTACCAGCACCTGTGTTACCAGTCGCTCCTGTATTGCCCGTAGCGCCTGTATTACCTGTTAATCCAGTAGGGCCTGTAGGGCCTGTTGCACCTGTATTTCCGATAGCTCCTGTCGGACCAGTGTTTCCTTGGGAGCCTGTATTTCCTGTTGCTCCTGTGTTTCCTTGTGCTCCTGTGGCTCCTGTGACACCCTGCGCCCCCGTATTTCCAGTAGCGCCAGTGTTACCTTGTGCGCCAGTATTGCCCTGGGCACCTGTGTTGCCCTGTGCCCCTGTAGGGCCAGTTATTCCTTGGGCACCAGTATTGCCAGTAGAACCTGTATTTCCCTGAGCGCCAGTTGGCCCAGTAGAGCCAGTTACTCCAGTTGACCCTGTGGATCCAGTAGACCCTGTGCTGCCAACAGCACCTGTTGGGCCAGTAACACCTGTGGATCCTGTCGCTCCAGTGACGCCAATTGATCCTGTATTACCTTGGCTTCCAGTAGGTCCAGTTTGGCCAGTGCTACCTGTAGGTCCTGTTGGACCTGTTGATCCAGTTGATCCAATAGAACCCGTGGCTCCTGTATTTCCTTGGCTACCTGTTGATCCAGTTCCGCCAGTTCCGCCTGTAGATCCAATGGCTCCTGTGACACCTGTGTTACCTACCGTTCCTGCGTAGCCCTGTGGGCCTTGTGGACCAATTGGTCCAAGCTCAATGGTTAAAGTTTGTGTTGTGAGAACGTCAAAGACGTTTGTAGTAATTGGGATTTCAATTACGGAAATGCTATCAGGTGTGACTGACATTATTGAGTCACGCTCGCAGCCACTGTAAATGCACCCTGAAGAATCTTGTATGTAACGCCAGCTGTATTATCGGTAAGGTTAAGATCGTACAAGTAGTTGCCAGCTGTAAGGGCTGCTGTATCTGAAGCAGAAAGGTTGAGGTTAACTCGGCCATAGGCTGAGTCAATTGTAATCTTGCCATTGGATGTTGAAAGTTCAACAATGATGCCAGTGTCGGTAGAAGCACGAACCTGCATATCGGCGGTGTAGTTAGACAAAATAACTGGCACTCCGCCAATCTTCCAGACTGGGGCAAGTTGGAATGTGGTGCCTTGGTAAACTGTGATGTTGTATCTACCTGGATTCATCAAGGCTCCTTAGACTGTGGTGATGTTTGCGCCGTAACCAGCGTTAATCAAAATTGTTCTCTCTGGGTCGGTGATGATGTACTCATGCCCGCCGAGGTAGCAGTAATCTGCTGCTTGCGTTTCATCCACGCCTGGAGTTCTTTCACTTTTAACTGTTGTGCCGTATACAAGAATCGTATTGGCACGGGCAATTCTATAACGCCAGAACAATCGCGTGAAGCCTGCTGGGCCTTCTTCCACCGTAGGTGGCTTAAACATGTATGCCATTGTTCTCCTTATTGGGGTTAGCCCCCGCCCGAAAGCGGGGGACTAACACTTACTTCAAACTACGCTGTGTGGATTGAAGATGTTGATTCAATACGAACGAGTGATGGCTCACGGTAACGTGCCCATCCAAGTACGCCGTACCATCCGATTGGACGGAAACGCATCAACTTATCAACGATTGGTCCGAAGATGACATGTGGCTCTTCAGCAACTGCCTCTGCGAGTGCCTGCTTACCAGCAACGAGTGTACGGAATACACGTACGCCACCTGTAGCGTTGACATATGAAGAAGTACCGAAAGTACCTGATGCTGAACCAGCACCTGTACCGTCAGTGAAGTTGGCCATACGTGGAGACTCAACAAACATTGCGCCTTCGTATGTTCCGATTGTGCCTGGCCAGAACTCAGAAGCACCTGTCTCTGAGTACTTGTGGTCGTCACGCCATCCGCCAGCACCAGTCTCAGCACGAAGATCGTGTGAAACTTCTGGGTGGATACCAACCCAGTAGTACTCGCCCTGACGTGGGACAGCCTTGTTAGCACGGAGCTTAGCGACAGCCAAACGGATGTCACGAGACTTGATTACGTCTGTTGAGAGGATTGACTTGTTAGTAGTACCGTTTGTGTATGTACCAGCGAAGGTAGATACTACAGAACCGTTAACTTCTGCAATTGCGTTGATTCCGCCTGTGAGGGTAGAAAGCGCAACTGTGTCAAGTGAGTCAGCCATGTTGAACGCGATGATGTCTGCAATCGCTGGATCAACGTCTGAGAGTGAGAACAATTCAAGCTTACGGGTTGCAAGTGATGCATTTCCGTATTCCTGAAGTGTTACTGAAGCTGTTGTTGTGTTACCAAGTGCAACTGCATCTGGATCAACTTGCTCAGTAAGTGGTGTTGTTGCAGCCGAGAGATCAGTATAGAACTGGAAAACGACTGATGAACCAGGCATAGCCTGCTGTACTGGCTTCTTGTCCGCTACATCGCGAACCATTGGCACAGCACGAAGAGCGAACTCAACATAACGATCATAGGCGGTCTGTACGAGTGAGGTACCGAGCGAGCCAGAGGTCGTATCTGTATATGCGTTAGCCATTGTGTGTCACCTTCTTTCTGTAAAGGTTTGTGCTTGGATGGGTTTTTTATCGTCGGAAACGTTGGCTTGGTGAGCCTGTTAACGCGTTAAGTTCTTCAACTGTCTTTGCCCCAGCAATCTTTGCGGCCAGATCCTGGTCACGAGATGGGGTATTTGCGTTTTGTGTTGCAGCGTCAATGCGCTGATATGCTGCCACGTTTGCTTTGGTTTCTTCTGATGTTGGAGCAGGTTCTTGTCCAGCAATCTGGAATCCGAATACATCGGCGTTCTCTGATAGCCAGGCATCAACTGCTTCAGGCGTTGAAATATCGCCAGGAATAAACTTGGCGACCTTTTCTGGTACGCCTTTATTAGCCAATACTTCTTTGACTGAACGACTACGAAGATCTGACTGAATTTGCGCTAACTGATCAGCCAGTTCCTTCTTTTCTTTCTCTGCTCGCTTTAGGGCTTTGCGGAGATTTGCTGGACCATTATCTGTCTCAGCTGCTTCATTAACGAAGTCATCTTCGTCATCTTCATATTGGTTTGCCATACGGCACTCCCTTTCGTTGATTGAGACGCAGGCCACAAATTCTCACAGGGGAATGAGGTTTGGCTCCCACTACCAGTCTTAATACACGTCATCGGCGCTGGTGGACCGTGACGGATTCTGTTTACTGTAGGCCGCTTGTATCGCTAATGCCTAGGCTGCCTTTACCTGCTCCTGATGAACCTGAGAAGGCGCTGATTTCTTGAGTCTTGAGACGCTCAAGTTCTGCTTGGGCTTGTGCCTGAGTCTGTGTACCAGGCTGACCGAATACTGCGGTCTGTAATTCCTGACCAACATTTCCTGCTGTGCCGTAACCCTGATAACGATTAGCAAGTGCTTGTGTTGCTGGCAATTGCTGAGCGATGTTTTGGAATCCAGTCTGTGCTTGGGCTTGTGTGACACCCGCTGCTGCCAACTGCATTGCATAATCTTGTGTGGTGTTAACACCAGCACGAGCCGCTTCAGCTCCAACTTGTGCTGCCTGAACTTTCTGAGCAACGATGTTTGATGCAGTTGCTGGATCAAGAAGATGGAATACCATATCGCCAGTGCCAAGACCCATTTGATTTAATTGCTGAATAACATAAGGATCTTCTGAATTGACCGCTGTTGTGGCTGCATCAATACGCTGTTGTACTTCTGCTGGAGATACATCTACCGACATCAACTTGCCAATGTAATCATTGTTAATTGCTGTTGTTGGCAACCCTGCGCGAAGCATTACTGCCTTGTACTGTTGCTCAGTGGCAATATATGTTGCTGGGTCAAGGACTGGCAGGCCAGCTTGCTGACGAGCAGTGTTTGCTGAGAATCGTGTCTGCCATGCAGAGGCAAGAGATTTAATTGAAGGGTCTGAGGAATTAACCGCAGATGGGTCTTGAATAACCGCCTTGATGGTGTCTGATGTATAACCTTTTTGCAACAAACCTGTAATGCCAGATGCAATATCTCCGCTTAGGCCATAACCAGTAAGGGTAGATGTAAGTAACTGAAGGGCATTTTGATCTGTTGATGGAGCAGCGTTTGTCGCTCCTGTTGCCGTTGTTGTTGGTGCGGTTTGGGTAGTTGTTCCCATTGCAGCCATTTGGGATGATGCAGCATTGCTGGCATAAAGTTGCCAAGAACCAGTATTGGTTCCGCCAATCCAAATATATTGTGACCCTGCTGGCGCTGTCGGCTGAACAGATTTATTGCGCAGTGGGTCTGTCATTGTTGCAACTGGTGTAGGTGCAGGGGCTGGCGATGCAGGTGTTTCTGTTGCTGGCGCGGGTGTTGCCATTGGCGTTGGATCAGGCGCAGAGGCTGCATAGTTAATAGCGGCTGCTTGATCTGCTGCGCTAACAGTAGGAGTTGGGGTGGCTACTGAACCACCATCAAGAAGATCTGCTCTTAATCTAGCCATTAGTTTGCCAATCCAAAACTCTTGAGGAAATCTAATCCTGTTGACATTAAGCTGTCACGAGCATTATTTGTTTGAAGCCACTTAGGATCCTGACGGAGCAAGTTCTCAAATTGCCAAGTAGGCATAGGCTGGCTTGTACCATCTGGTCCAACGGTAAGCCCTGCCGCTTTTTTAATATAAGGATCTGTAGAAATATCTACAGCGTTTGGGTCAATTTCAAGGATACGAGCCATTGAGTTGATATATGGTGAAACAATGTCTGAAACCTTAAAACCTTTATCAATCTTGTCTGCGTATCCAGACCAATCCAACTTTGCCTGATCTTTAATTTGACCCATGAAGTCATTAACAGTTAATCCACTAGAAGGATTGTTGATGGCGTTTGCGGCATCTTGGTACCAAGAATCAACATGGGCAACACCCATTTGCTGAGCGTAACTTTTGAGAGAATTGATGTTGTCAAGAGCGGTTCCACCAGCGGGGGCAACTGCTGGTCCAGTTGCGCCAGTTGCAAGCGTTCCCGCTGCGCCAGTTATACCTTGTGTTGCACCTGTTGTGGCAGCTGAAACAATCTTGCTTTTAAGAATCTGTTGGTATCCAGCATTGCCAAAAGCGTTTGCATCATATGCTTGGAATAAAGACTTATCGGCAAGATCTTGAATAACAGAATCGCTTAGTGTGCCATATCCCATCTGAGAAGCCAACTGCTTGATCTCGGCAGAACGGTTTTGAATATCAATTGGGTATGTATTATTGATAAACTTGGATGTGGCATACAAAAGACCTTGATCTTTGTTTGCTGCAAACCAATCAGTCTGGCGGAAGTTTTTTTGGAATGATGAAGCGTTGCCAAGCCAACCTTGCTTCTGCGCTTCTGCTAGGAAGCCAGAAAGGGTTTGCTGCCAAGCAGGACGGCTTGGGTCAATTTTTTTGCCATCATCTTGGTGCCAGAAAGCGTAAGCACCACTACTTGGTGTTGTTAGTGCTGACTGCACATCCGCTGGGCTAGTTAAACCTCCAGCAAGACCACCAGTAGATCCTGTATCAAATGCAGGGGCAGGAGGTGTGGAGGGACCTGTAGGTCCAGTTGAAGCAACTTTAGGTTTAGTAGCCATTATGCAGCACCCGCATCCGATTTAGCCATCTGGGTTAACATGTCAAAAGCAGTCGTTGCTGACTGGAACTCCTGAGCAGAAGCAGATGTTTTAATTTGCTGAGTAAGAAAATCTTGTGGATTTACGCCAGTCGTGACCTGTGTACCGCTAACAGTTCCACGCTTACCTGATTGCTGGTATGTGGTTTCGCCAGTATATTTGCCAGGGTTTGCCTTTTCAGCGGCAAGAAGTTCTGCGCCATATTGCTTAATTTCAGCAGGCGTAGCGTAGCGACCAACAAGTTGCTGAAATAAACCGTTAACTGTTGACTCAATATCAGGTTGTGAAGTTTGAGTTAGGTATGTGGTATTTGTTGTTGTGGGAATTGCATATGGATTGGAGGCGCCGCCTGTTAGACCAGCAAGAGCCTGTGCAAAAGCACTCTTGCCAGCAGCACCTGTTGGTGCTGGTGCTGGTGTCGCTGATGGTGTTGCCATTACGATACTCTCCTAAATACGCCATTGATAACATTTGCAAGATTTGAATTATTGGTCATTTCTTGATCCAAATAATTGTTCCAAGCATCTTGAATTGCATACCCGATACTTGTAAGTTTTGTGCCCTTAGTCTGCTGGCTAATGGCTGCGTGGTAATCGTTGTAACTTGAAAGCAAGTCTGCTATACCTGTTGCTTGCTGTGAGTTACCCAACTTGCCTGTGCTTTGCAAAGACTGGAAATCTTTGAGAGCATTTTCGGCATCTACAGTCTTGGTTGGATCTTTGTAACTAGCCCACCAAATTGGGTTCTGCTGTCCGTATGCTTCGCTAACAGACTTCCAAGCCTGTGAAATTTGACCAAGGGCTGTGATGTTATTTGTAGCTTTGGCCTGCTTAATGGCATCTTGGTAATCCTTAAAATCTTGGCCAAGATCAGCCCAACCCTTTGCAACATATACCGAATTCATAAACTCTGCTGGTGTCTGCTGAGCGCGAAGGTGCATTGTAAGCAACTTATTCTCAATAGCCTGAATGTCCCCACCAGCTGTGTTTTGAGGAACAAGGTATGCAGCGCCATTTGGATGGCTTTGCATAATGTCCTTGTTGGCATTTAACCAGTTAATGGTTGCATCCGAAAGCGGAATTGTTGCTCCGTTTTCTTTGGTCTTTGAGAAGCCTAAAGTGTAGGAAATTGCTTGATTGCCATGGCTTGATAGGAACTTATCTTGTGCCTGAGCAATTGTCATGCCAGACTTAAGCATGTTTTGATATTCATCGCGTAAAGATTGCAAGTTCTTATTGTAATCCATATTGGATACGTTTGGTGCTAACGGCAAGAAGAATGAAAGCAAGCCCTGAATAAACAAGTTTGACTTTGCGTTGTTTTCAATCTTGTCAAGGATCTGCTGTTGCTGAGCAGGTGGCAATGATGGGAACTTATCGTCAATAAGTCCATGGTATTGCGCACTGGCAATAGCAACCAAAGTAGCGTTGTGAACTGCGTTCACTCGTTGATCCATTGTCAAGCCGTTAAAAATGGCCCTAACACTTGAGTTGGGAAGAACAGTATCTAGCCAGTTAGTTGCTGGGTATCCACCTGATGCAGCACTTGCTGCCTTTTCCATCCACGGGAAACGCTTACCAAGTTCAGTTACTGCAAGGTTTGCCATTGGTGAGATACCTGGCATCTTGACTTCTGGGAGAACAGTTGCAAGAGATGCAGTGTTTCCGATAACGGACTCTGGCATGCCAGAAAAAGAGTTTAATCCGATGGCTTGGAGTCCACGGAGTGCAGCATTACCAAATTCACCAACAAGTGGGTAGACAATATACTGCTTGCCAGTTGAGTCGGTATGTACAAATCCAGGATTGTTCATTCCCTGCTGGATCATCTGAAAGTCTCTAAATGTGCGGATGGCACGACCATCTTGCAAACCAAGGCGACCAATACGCTTTAATGCCTGTTCCTGTGCAAAGTAAAATGGGAACAAGTTACGGCTCATTGTTGCCCACTGGCTGCGAAGTGCAGGGTTGTGGATCAATGGAACCATTGCAACTGTTGCCTTTTGACCTGCTAGGCGTAGTGCTTCATCCTCAGTAATTGCACCTGAGTCAAGAAGTGGCTTGAGATCACGGAAGTTCTCATATAGGTAATGAGCAAAGATGGGCTCACGAGAGATATGATCAATAACTGGGTTAATAAATGTACGGTATCCAAAATCAAGAACCTTGTCTGTAGCATTTGCCCAGTTTGGCTTGTGAGCCTTTCCAAGAATAGCAAATGGGCTATCTGTAGTTGGAATGTTCTTTAGCGCAGGCTCGTATGTACGCTCGCCATTCTTGATGTTGTTGATAAGATCTTCGTGGATTTTTCCTGAAGCACCTTCAACTAAACCACGGAATGATGAAACAACTTCGTTGGCATATGAGGCAGGATCGCCCTTAGATAGACCAACCATTGTTGGGCGGAGATCCTTGTACTGGTTTGTATCCTCAACACGAGCTTGGAAGGATGCCTTAACCTTGCCCCATTTTTCATCATTAGAAAGTGATGACCAGTCTGGTGACTTTGAGAACTTCTGCCAGTCTGCTGCAATATCCTGAGCCATCTGCTCATTGCGCAACTTGGATAGGTTCTGCGCCCAGTACATATGGTAGTGAGGATTTGTGCCAGTAAGGCTTGCAATTTCCTCGGTTGGCTTGGCTGTGTGGCCCATCAACTGTGAAAGAATATCTACACGATCATCGGCATTGTTCTTAAATGACTTGCCGTGATCTGATGCAACGCCTGCTGGGATACCTACGTGACCCATTAACTGCTGGTACTTGGTAACAACATCTAACTTATCAGCTGCTACATAAGGAGCAATCTTGCTGTTGATAAATCCAACTGGACTGATACGGTTGCGAACACCACGAATATCTGTAGCCAGTTCATTGGCTCGTTCAGTGGCGCTGAGGCTCTTGTAGATGTCAGCCTTTTGCTTGATAAGTTTTGTTACAGCGTTGTCAGTGATAGATTTGCCAGAAAGCAAGGCAGCATGATCTTCGCTAGTAAGTGCCTGAGCGGCAGAATCTGCATAACGGGCAATAGTGTTGTCATCTAGATTGTGCAAGATGTTGTACTTTGCTGCACTTTGAGCAACCTGAGTCTTGAGATAATCGCCAAGACCAGCACGGATGATCTGGTGTAATGCCTCAGATGAGGCTACGCGTAGACCAAAACCTGTTGAAAAAAGAGTAAGCGGTGCAAAAATTTTATCAGTGTAATAAGTAAATCCATCATCCAACTTCTGATAAAGAAGGCTATGAATTGTTGACTGACGCATAGCGTTACGCAATTCTTTGAAATCAATAAATGCATTGTTACCGCGTTGCCAAGACCAAAGGGCTACACCCTGCTTACCGCCATCTTTCATATCTACATAACCACGTGGTGCGCCTGACTCATCATGGCCATAGGCAATGTTTGTCAATTCACCGTTATCTGTGGCACGTTGCGCCTGTGACATAACACGATTGACGATTGCATCGTTAGATGAAAGACCAGCGTTCTTGACAACTTCCTTGACAAGATTACCGTACATCTCTTGCTTTGTGGCAAGATCTGGCTCAAGCATGATTTTAGCAGTATGCTCAAGAGCAAGGTCGTGTGGCATAGCGTAGTAAGCCATGTTGTAAATCTGTGGCGCAAGGTTTGGGTCATCCCAAGTAAAGTTTTTACCTGACTGCTCAAGTGTCTTAGCGTTAATAGCCAAAGCTTTATAGCCAGTAAAAGTACGAACTTTAGCAGCAAGACCATTAAGTGCTGCTTCCTTGGCTCCTGAAATGTCAAACATGCCCAATTTGGCAAGGGCAGTTGGTAGCGCACCCTGAAGTGTTTGCTTTTGTATCGTGCCATCTGGGTTAAGGAGTGGGTTGCCTGCTTCATCAGTAACTGTTGATGTCTTAGGCAAAAGCAAGTTGCGTTCTTCGTTAAGCGATGTGCCAGATTGACGGATAGCCTGAAGGCCCTTGTCAACAAATGCACGAGCTACTGTCTGGGTAGGCAAAATCAATGTTGTGCGTGGGGCGGCATCCTTGGCAACAAGTTCTGATGAATAGAGTGTTTTACCCATTTCATTAACAACCTGCTGTGGCGTTGATGCTTTAGCAAGGCGCTCGGCTTCATATGTTGTGAACTGGCTTGCTGGAAACAAACGCTGAATTTCAACTGGGTTTGATGTCTGTGCGATTGTGTCTACAGCACGACGAAAACCAGTATTGGCTATATTGTCATAGGCATCAAGAACTTGTGAACCGCTGTAAGCCTTACCTGAGTAAGCAACCATAAAATCATTAACAGACTTTGATTGTGCAGCAATAGGCAATGTTGCCTTGATCTGCATTGGCTTGCCAGACTCATCAAGTAATGTCTTTCCAGCGTCATCTACAGCTGCGCCGACATACTTGCCAGATTTAAGTGCTGAATTAAGTTGACCACCTTTAACAAGTGGGTCAGCACCAAAATCAAACACAGCATCTGTAACGCCAGAGATGGTCTGACCAAATCCATGCTCAGTATCTTTAAGAGCAGAAAAGCCTGGTAGTTGACCAAGAACATTAGAAAGATCGCGACCAGGAGAAATCAAATAATTTGGATCCTGCGACTTGGCAACTGAATCTTTGAAAGATGGGATAAGTTTTGCTAATCCACGCTCGCCAGCGGCTGCAAGATCTGCGCCAAGAACTGCCCCCATTGGACCTGCGAGAGAACCAACTGCGGCTCCGCCTGCTACACCAAGAGTGGCAAGTACGCCTTGCCATACTGAATGGTCTGTATAGACGCTATGAAGAAACTTGTAATCTTTTTGCACTTCTTGCAATGGCTTATTTGCCCACTGCATAATTGTGCCAACGCCAGGGACTTTGCCCGCTGCTTGAGTAACTGTGTTGAGAACGCCTTTAGCATCACCAAGAATTGTTCCCCAAACGCTCTGGGAATTGTATTGTTTTTGGTGATCGGCTAATGCCTGAGCATGGGTCGCAATTGTATTTGCGCCAGCAAGAGTAAGAGCAGCATCGGGTGATCCTGTAGCAATTGCGTCAGCACCAAGCTGTGGAGACTTTTGTACAAGTTCAGGATGATTTTGTACAATTTGGTTTGCGACAGCAACGTTTGGTGTTGTTGTAACTGTAGGTGGAGTAACCGATGGCGTAGGTTGCGGTGTAGGCGTTGCCATAGATTACTGTCCTAAGATTAACGCGAGTCGCTTTAACTCTGGTGAAGCATCAGGATGTGATGCTAATGCCTGTACGGTTTGCTTGGCAGAACCGCCACCAACAGTGGTGGGCATTGTGCCAAGGATCTCTGGTCCAGCACCAGGACCAAGTGGTGAACCTGTAGTTACTGGTTCATTTGGGCGCTGTGTTGGAGCAGTAAGGGGAACGATTGGCTGCTGTGGAGTAGCCTGTGCTTGTCCACCTTGCTGTGGCTGCATAGAAGATGCAGGAGCAGGCTTTGGTGGATTGTTTGTTTGTGCCATTGGTGCAGATGCCTGCATATCCATTAGCGATTGTGCATCTCCGTAATTAGGCATACCTGCCACATAACGAAGTGCTTGCTTTGATGCTGGTCCGCCATCGGTTCTTTGGCTTAAAGCCCCAGGGCCTGATGTCATTGCTGGCTTATTTGCCTGTGGCATGACTTATTCTCCCTCTTTTAGTGTCTCAATGGTTCGGGCTGCATACTCGTGGAACGACTTTTTATCATCCACGAAACTTGCTTGGTGTTCAAACATCTGAGTCAAGATGTCAAACCCGCTCGCTATATCAATTAAAATTGCTGCTGTTGTATCTGCGAGCAGGGCAAAGAAATCCCACTTAGTTACTTGCGTAGGAACTCTGCCCTGATCGTCAGACATTTAATTACTTACCGCGTGGCTTGCTTGCTGTTGTGCCTACGCCCTTTGTGCCTGAAGGCTGCTTTGAGTAAAGGACTGTTGACTTTCCTGTTGACTCTGGACCCTTCTTAGGCTGGATTTTTGTTTTCTGGGTAACGGCTTCTGATGAACCCATTGAACCCTGGTTCTTTGGTGAAGGAACCTTTGTAGTCAATGATGACTTAAGTGTTGCCATGATGTATCTCCTATAGGTTTGTTTGATCGCCAGAAACGTTAGGCTGGCGACCTTCTGGAAACAGATGCGCTAAGCGCTGGCTGTCCAGAAGATGAAAGTCCTGCTAATAGATTCTGCAATGCAGAACCACCTTGTGCGCCACCTTGCGGTGCAGCAGGCATGCCTTGCGGTGTAGGTGCCCCAGAAGGAACCTGTCCAGGGGCTTCAGCCTCACCTGCGGTAGCTTCTTCTGGGGATACTGGAGCGGGGGCAAAGGCTTGTGCAATAACATCTTCAATGTTATCTCCTGCCATGCGTCCCTTAATTGCTGCTGCAATTGCTGTAATTGCCTTTGAAGGATCTTGTCCTTGTGCAGCCATTGATGGAATTGCTTGAGCGTATGCTGCAACAGATTGCATCAACGCATCACGTAATTCTTCTACTTCAACTCGTTCTTCTTCCATGGTGACGTTCATCTCCCATGGCATCTGACGACGCAAGAAGTCGCGTGAGATTAACTTATCTCCGCGAGCTTGAAGTCCGAATACCAAAGCACGGTTTGGATCAAGTCCAGCCATCATGCCATAAGATACATCGCACCAGTAATCACCCTGAATATCTTTCTTCGGGGTGTAGGTAATCTCATAAGGAGCGCCAGCGTTTACACCGCGTACTTCCTTTTCAACATCACCAAATAGTTTTTCATCCATCATGAAGCACATGCGCATGACGTGGCGGAACGCCTCAGCAAATACAGCTTGTGCTGTCTTAACCTGAGTATCAAAGCCACCCATGAGTGCTTCTACGCCACGGCCTGTGACGATAGATCCTGACTGCTGACCTAGACGGCCTTGTGGATAACGTGAACCAACACGAAGTTCCTGATCAAGTGCAGCTGTCTCTTGGAAGATTCCGTTAGGAATATCAAGTGCTACACGACGGATCTTCTCAGGATTGGCAGAGCGGATAGTTGCATCTGGACCAATCTCAAGAACGTTAACGTCTGCTGGCAAAGCAAATGGAGCCTGTACAGATTTCTGTGCTGCTTCCAACTGCAATGTTGCAAAGCGAGCGCGAGCGACCTGAACCCACATGATGTCATCAAACTGACCACGCTGGTGTTCATCAGAGTCAATACCTGGGCGAGTAGCAATAACTACAGGTAGTTCACCAAGTAGATTCTTAGCACGCTCAAGGATAAGGTTTTTGCGCTCAGGGATGAAGAGGATGAGTTCGTTCTTGTCCTGATAGCGGAATACTTCAAGCATACGCTCTGAGTTGCGTTGCTCGTAAGGTCCACGAAGTTGACCTTCTAGTTCTGGGAAGTCATTGATCAACTCACGCACAGTCTTGTTGTAGCGACGTGTGTATGAGAGCAACTTGCCAAAGCGGTCATGCTCAGGGTATGAACCAATTGGGTTGTCAATGCGAATCATTGGGCGATTGTTTTCCCAATCAGGCTCAATGATAAATGCGATCATGCCGTAGGTAAGGTAGCGATCTGCGGCTGTGTACATCTGAGTCTGAAGGTTACAGGTATCGCGGTAGCCTGCTGCAATCATAGTGCGCTTGTCGGCACGGCGACGTGCGCGATCAGAAATAGCATCTGTTGTGTCGCAGTTAAATGCAGGGAGCGGAGCAATAACTTCTGCTACGTCGCGTGCTGCGATGTCAATGAAGTTTGACACCATTGGCTTAGGGAACTCATCAGGGAACATGCCAGGGAATACCTGCTGGATGTTGCCTTGACGAATTGAGAGAAGATCTGACCAGCGTGAGTCGCGGGTGTGGTAATGGTCACGTAGCTTGCGGACTTTGATAGCGATCTGATCAATATCTAGTGCCATAGAACGTTCCCCCATTCACTGCTAGTTGTTCTTGTAGTCTTGCGTATTCTTCCAAGTTAACGACCTTACGGTTTGCTATTTGGCTGCGTGTGGCAAACTTGTTTTGTACAAAAGTCTGCCCGTATGAACCCATCTGGTTGATGTAGTCCCGCATCTGCGTCTCTGCAAACCAGAGCGCCATAGGACCGTCTTGCTTATTCTTGGTTCCTGCTGACCATGTGATCAGCTGCTCAATAAGAGCCTTGATGTGTTCGTTATCGGCTCGTGGCAGTTCCAGTAAGTTGTTCTTTAAGAATTTGCCTTGGTTGTCGCACGAGCCGAAAAGTGGTGCCATAGAGGCTACGCCAAACTCTGCATCCATTTTGTTGGCACCTGTGTAGTGCTGAACAAGGCGGATGCCTCGTGAGGCAAGGAACTTGTTGATCTGCTCATCTTGAGTCAAGAACAACTGGAAAGCGTTTTTCTCAATGACCCAGACATTGACTTTATATTTGTCTGTCCATGCAAAGATCAGATCACGGATCTGCTGTGGTGTCGGGGCTGGCATGCGGCTTGCCTCAAGCAAGTAGCGCTTGCCTGTGGTTCTATCGCCAGACATAACGACTGAGAAGGTATCACCTGACATTGCTGGGTCCATAGAGGCAACGATGTATTGACTGCTGAGAGTCTCAGGGTGTCCTGGTGCGCCAGGAATAAGCGGTCCGATAGATCGCATACCTGCGACAGATCCGCGTACACACTCTGGGCTAAAGATTGCAGTTGACTCAACATCTTGCTGCTGGTAAACCATTGCCCAAGTCTTTGGGTCAATCATTCCGCGACGGCGGTTGAGATGCTCACCAGACCAGCGTGGGTATAAACCTTTTTCATCTGCCTCGGTTGCATCAGCGTCCCAAGGACGATCTGACTTAGGCCAGAGGGTTACCCAGTCTTTTGGCTTGTCTGCAAACTCAAGAACAGCTGGCATTGCCAGATATGTCCAAGGGCTGACATTATCGGGATAGCGTTCTGGGTTACGCATCTCGCGGTAAAGATCCATTGGATCTACGCGTGTGCCGACGACCAAGATTTTTCCTGTTGGGCCAACACGGGTAAGAACTTCCTGTTGGATCCAGCGTAACTGCTTTTCAAACTCTCCGCAGTTGGCGAGAGTAACGCAGTCATCTAAAATAATGAGGTCGGCACGTGCGCCGTAAATCTGGCCGCCGATACCGAGGGCTTGAACGGTAGGATCTTTTTCACCTGAGTCACGTTCAAGGTAGATGCTGTCGGCTGTCCACTTTTCGGCGGTAGCCTTAAAGCCTTCAACTGGAGCATATCTGCGCTGCAACTCTGCCCACTGGGGCGAGGTCAATCTTTGCTTGATGGCATAGAGGAATTCTTTGGCCATGCCCTGCGTCTTAGAAACCAACTTGATACGCACATTGGGATTGGTCACAATGCGGTAGGTCACATAGTCAATTGAGACAGTCATAGACTTAGCATGCTCTGGTGGCATGTTAACTAAAACGTAATTTTTATAGCCGACCTCGTAGGTCATATTCCCATGAAGCCAGGCAGGTTCACCTTCTTCTAGCAGGGACGTGACGTTCCTCTGGTGGTCGAACGTCACGCTATTCAGGTACTTCTTTCGGAAGTCCTCAAAAGATATATTTGCGTCTTCCTCGGCTACAACACCAGCACGTTTTTTAATAACGCGGGCAAGATCAATAGCTTCTTTGAACTGAGGATCGGAAGAGCGGTAATACTCATAAGACTTGACGGACTTGCCGACTGCGCGGCAGGCGTCCTCAACAGTCACGCCTTCTTCAATGAGAGCCAGAAGGCGCTTTTTGGCGTCGGACGCTGAGAGCGTCGCTCCTTCTGCTAGCTTGTAGGAATTGCTCTTTGGCTTTGCCATATCGCGCGAACTCCTAGATTCCTAATGGGTCAAAAATGCTAATGGGTCAGAATAGACCTATGCCACTGCGAAGCATCCCCTAGGGGATTGCTAATGGGTAGTTATGGGGGGCTGTAAGCCCCAACTGGGTAACAAATACATAGGGGCCTGAAAGGCCCTGCATTTACCATCTGGCATGGCTCGTGGAGCTCGCCATGAAGCGAGCGGAACGGGGGGATTATTTAATCCCCTATATATACTAAGGCGTTGACTTTGACGTTTATCCCGCCCTAAGGTGTGTGATGTTAGTCACACTGTATATTACTGATGAGTAGTGTGCCTCTGACCTGCGGTTTTGCTATGCGGGGCGCCTATATTTAGAAAAAATATTTTGGTGGATAGTACTATACAGACAACACTATTATTAAAACCCCGTGGGTTGAATACCGCGTAAACGGCTACGACCGACCGACCAGCGACCCGCACCTTTCCCGCTGGCTGGGGAATTACGGGGAAGATTCCCGCTTGATTCGGGGGCATTTATCCCCCATTACGGGCGCTTGTGGATAACTAACAACGCGTTCGGGCGTGTTGTGAGTGGGTTGCGATGCGTTAATGGGGAGACTGTCCCACCCACCACTTCCCACCACTTCCGACCACCTGCCTTCAGATATTCCAACCCGCTGGCACTCTCGCCCCGAGCTTGCTAGATGGTTGAACCTTCAACTAATGACCATTAAGCGTGGGAAAGTATGACCACCAAATGACCATTTTGGGCTTGACTTGCTTTTCAGCTGAGAGTAATTTTGCTCATGTCGGGACAAGCCCGATACATTGAAAGGACAATAAATGAACAGCACTTTTGACTCAACCTGCCCACAATGCGGGGACGATAACGATTTAATCGTGGCAATTACCGGCAAGCCATGCGGGAAATGCACACGCAAGAATCATAGAAAGGCGATGAAATAACATGGAGATGATTACCTGTACCTCATGCAAGGCAGACACTCACCCTTACGCCGTATTTCCTAACGATCTGTGCCTCTCCTGCTACGAGCAGACCCCCGAGGCTAACGCGCCTCTTACCGTTGCAGGGCTCGCACAATTGACTAGAACATGGGGCGGAAAATGACCGAGCGCGATCTCCTAAATGCTTTACAACTCATCAACGATCTGAGAGAATTACTCACAACCGAGCTTGAAAGGATAGGACTATGAAGAACACTTATCAGAATCCCTGCCACTATTGCAATGCAAAGGCGGGGGAATCCTGCTCATGGAATTGCCCACCTATCAAGATTAAAGAGGCGGCATAACATGAAGAAACTCACCGCCACCGCGCTAGTCGCTCTCGCTCTCGTAGCGATTGGATACCGCGCCACTCACCATCCCGTCTATGGCAACTGTCGCCAAACAGTAGATGGCTACACCTGCACACTCTTACACTATGTGAAGAACTAAGGCGAAACGGGGACAACCCCGTCCGAGCGTGTCGCGCTCGCTGATGAGCCTAATACTCACAGACTATGAAAGGACTATGAAATGTGTGAAGAATACAACGGCTGGGGCAACCGCGAGACATGGGCTGCCGCTCTCTACCTTAATAACGATTATGGCATGTATTGCACGGTACAAGAACTAATCTCCGAGGCTATCGCCAGCAAGGACGAAGATCAGGACTTCGCCTGCTCTACCTGCCTAGCCGAGAACCTAGAGGCTATGTTTGAGGATGTTTGGGGAGATGGAACAGAGCTATCCCATGAGACTTACTCAATGTTTAAGGATATCGGCAGCCTTTACCGTGTGCGCTGGCATGAAATTGCTACATCTTTCCTAGATGAGGCGAAGGTGAACGCATGAGCTCTCTGCCCATGATTGAGATCAAAGGCGAGCTCTGCAACTATTGCGACAACCGTGCAGAGTTCATCAAGATTAACGAAGAAATGCCTCTTTGCTTTCAATGCATCCACGACGGAAAGGACGTTTAGTAATGAGCCACGAATTAGACACCTACTGTGTACGCTGCGAGGAGAATAAGGACGTGAACAATCTCCTTGAATATCGCGACGAGCCAGTATGCACGGCTTGCATTACTCATCACGAACTGATAGAGCTAAGGCTCTTATGACCCGATCCTGCTACGCGTACGACTTCTACGGGCAAGAGTGGCTAACCGTTTGCGGGTCTGGCTCTTGTCCGTGGCAGGTCTACACCCCCACCCTACGCGACGCGAAACGCTCGCGGCTCAAGCACACGCGCACCGAGTGCGCTGGTGGCTACTAATACCGACGACTCAACCGATAGGGGAGCGTTTGACGCTTGACTTATGCCACGGCATAGGCAAAGATCAGCAAACAGGGAACGAGTCCGCGAAGGATTCACTAATACCGACCAACCAACCGATAGGGGAGCAAATAATGAACAAGAATCAAGGACGAATCGCCTACTTTGAGGCGAAGGCAAAATTACTAGAAAATAACGCGATGAAGTTTGCCAGTGAAGGTCGCAACGATGAAGCGATTAAAGCTGGCATAGACATGGTGCGAGCCATGAGTGAAGCAACACGCCTACGCATAGGGCTAGGCAATAACAACCCAACCGACGCAGCATAAGAAAGGAGAGAACAATGGCTAAGACACTGACTGAAACTATCGGACAACCTGCCACTGACGCACTACACGAAGCGATCAGAGTGGCATGGCAAGCAGGCTACGATCAAGCGATGATAGACCTGCAAAATCATGAGCAACACATCAGCCAATTAGTGGCAGAAGATATTGGAGAATAATGGCTACATTTGTTTCACTCTTTGCAGGTGTGGGTGGCTTTGATCTTGGTTTTGAGCAAGCTGGTCACACCTGCGTAGGGCAAGTAGAGATAGATAAACACGCACAATCTGTGCTAAAGACACATTGGTTTGATGTGCCACTACATAATGACGTAACTACAGCTACACAATGGGCAAAGGAGATAGGTTTAATTGGAAAAGTTGACATTGTTTGCGGAGGATTTCCGTGCCAAGATGTCTCAGTCGCTGGCAAGCGTGCTGGAATCGCTGGGCAACGAAGTGGATTATTCTGGGACGCAATACGATTTGCACAAGAAGTTAAAGCACAAACAATCGTCTTGGAAAATGTCCCAGGACTTCTATCAAGCAACAACGGACGCGATTTCGGAGTCGTCCTCACTGCTCTGGCCGACGCAGGGTATCGCCACATTGAATGGCGAATTTTGGATTCGCAATTCTTCGGAGTACCCCAGCGACGCCGTAGAGTCTTCATTGTCGGAAGTGTTACAGACCGACGCACCAGCCCGATACTCATTGAGTGCGAAAGCAGCGGAAGGAGTGCTACGCAGATCCAATCGCGGGGGCAAAACACTTCCCGATCATTTGCAGAAAGCTCTTGAAGATGTGGTGGGTCAAGTCGCGCAGAGCGCAGAGTGATACCGATTTTGAAACTTGGGTAGAAGGTGGCATAGTGCCGACCTTAAATGCTTTTGATAACGGAGATGTAAGGACTACAGTGTTAATTTTATTTGAAGCAACAAGGGTGGATGATGTAAGAATCCATGAGAAAGTAAGCCCAACCGTTCCAACTTATTGGGGAACGGGTGGAGCAAGAGTTCCTTACTGGTCTACAACACCAATCAGGCGTTTAATGCCTGTTGAGTGTGAGAGATTGCAAGGCTTCCCCGATGATTGGACCGACGGACAGGCAGATAGCCACCGATATAAGCAGATGGGAAATGCAGTAACTGTGAATGTAGCACGATGGATCGGGGAGCGTCTTTGATCCGCAACCTCAACCCAGACGATCAACCGCTATGCGCGGACCCAGCCTACGACCCAGAAATGTGGTTCCCTGAACCAGCTGGGCGTGGCAATCCTAACCTAGATACGCGCATTAACGCGACGTTAAGTAGGGCGGTAACTGCCATGCAAATCTGCACTATCTGCCCGTTGCAACTAGCCTGTATTGAGTACGCGATGGAGTCTCTTGAGACGATCCATTACGGTATTTATGGCGCAACCTTGCCCATAGATCGGCAACGGGCGGTAGGTGCTGGGGATATTTCCAATACCCAGACTTGGCAGAGTAGGATTAGAAAGATGGCGAATGAGAAGGACATCCCCGTGCCTTACATCGCCAAAAGGGAAAGGCCAGAACTATTAGTATCCTTACAAGAAAGAGCCTCGTGGCGTGCGTTGTCCTGGGATTCATCGGAGGAGGCATCATAATTGCCCCACAGACCCCTTTACAGCCGTTTCTGAGGCATCATAAGGCCGACCTGCCGCCTACCGTTGATCAGTTGAAGGCATACACAAAGGCTAAATACCATCAGGACGACATCCAGTTTGAGGCACTAGATCTACTGTTCACAATGGAGTCGCACTGGAACTGGCGAGCTAGAGGCTCACGAACTACCCAAGGCAGGGCGTATGGCATAGCCCAAGCTCTGCCAGCGGACAAGATGGTGTCGGCAGGTAAGGATTACTTGACTAATCCCTACACCCAGATAAACTGGGCGTTGTTATATCTGAAAAGCAGGTATCAGAACAATGCAATATACGCGCTCAAGCATGAGCTAAAACACGGATGGTGGTAGGACATGGAACCAACAGTCTTAATACATATACTGGCAAAGGACAAAGCAGCCATGCTACCAGCGTGGCTAAAGCAGAACTTAGAGAAGATTCAATACCCAAAGGATCGGATCATCCTTTACTTCCGCACCAATAACAACAACGACGACACGGCAAAGATCTTGCACCAGTGGATAGATGATCAACACATACTTCGCGACAGGGAAGATGATGACTTTGAGTATTACAACTGGCGCGACATCATCATTGAGGACAGAGATGTCCAAGCCCAAGTGCAGAAGTATGGCGTACATGAGTGGACACCAGAGCGGTTCAAGGTGCTAGGAGAGTTACGCGAGCAGGGTATTGAGGAAGCAATCTTCTGGGATGTGGACTTCTACTACACCGTAGATGTAGATAACTTCACCATGCCACACACGCTTAAGAACTTGGTCAGCTACAACTTGCCAGTTGTCGCACCATTACTAATGAGTGCAGACCCAGAGCAACCTGCATACGCTAACTACCATAACAAGGCCACGCCTAACGGCTACTTCATGGACAATGAGGCGTATTACCGCATACTCAATCGTCAGGTGCAGGGACTCATCAAGTGTGATGTGGTTCACTGTTCCTATCTCATCCGCAAGGATGTCCTCAAGCGAGTCACCTACCAAGATGGCACTGATGATTACGAGTATGTGATCTTCAGCCGTGAACTACGCCGCTTGGGTATCGCGCAATACTTGGACAACACAGAGGTCTATGGTTATCTCTCAACGCGGGAGAACGTCAAGGCGTGTGTTGATAAGATGGCAGAACTACGCAAGGAGTGGGTCAAGGGACAACTTAAGTGAGTATCAAACCAACTGAATTAAAGAAGCTCGTTGCTCTGCTAGATGAGGAAGCACCATCGGCAGAGTGGCTGGCTAAGGCAGTCTGGGAACTGATGGAAGAGTTGGTAGCCAAGCGCCAGCAGTATGTAGTCTTTGCCGTACATCCATCGCTCAACATCATTCAAGCAGTCGGGCCATACCCGACGAAAGATAAACTATTAAAAGATTATGCTAAGCGCATTGGTGCATATGACTCAGCATCGTACGCACGAGTTGCAGAACTTGTCCACCCTGATATGATTACACAAGGTTGATCGGTAGTTTCTAGTCCTTTCCGCCGATCAATAGCCAGCTCCCTGATCCTATCCAGGTTGAGCGGCAACAGTAAGACCCGCCAAGTGGTAAATCCCACCGAGCGGGTCTTTTGTTTTAGGTACTTCCCCTATACCTAAATCTGGTGTAGGCCGTTGGCATCCTTGTAGTAGCCATACCCTGTAGGAGTAAGAGTAAACGGTGCAGTTGCAAGATTAAGATACGAGTATGGACCTTTAGCAGTTAGGTCATAGAACGCTGGTAGCGTCCAGTCTGGTGCAATAACATCGCGTCCATCACGAGCAGTGATCTTATACAAACCACCACGGACGTGATCGGCAGGCTCTAGGAGCCACGTGCGACCCTTAGAATCTGGCTTAGATACATTGTTAATGTTTGGATCTACCAACATCTCCACCACTTCATGGAACACAACCGCAGCTGTACCTTCTTGGTAACGATCCTTTGAGATGACCTTACCCTTAAACGACAAGCCCTTGCGGAACTTACCCAGTGGTGCAGTAGCAAATGAACCAGCCAAGATGTATGCAATCGGCTGACTGTTCAATACTTCATGGTAGCCATACGCACGCACGGCAGGGTTTGGAAACTTATCTACCACACATACATTCCAGCCGTTGGCTGAGCGTGTAGTGCCAAGCTGTACGCCATTATCGCCCAAGCCCCACGCGGTGCAGACTTGGCTAACAAAAGCACCTAGTGCTGACTGAATAGCAACAGCATCTGGTGTTGAGAGTATCTTGGACTCATTGACAAATGTAATAGTAATCATCTTACCGCCTCGCATTATCTGTTGAATAGAAACCTGACGCATTAAAACTTACTCCTGGCACAGTATACATACGCCCCATCGTTTGACCACAGCATACAGGGTTGTCCGCCTCAGCGTGGATGCTACGCTCCACAGTCTGCTCGCCACCACATACTACACAACGATAGTCATACTGCACGTTCGCCCCCTATCGGACACTTATCTACACAATTCCACACAAGCTCCATGTATGAGTGACCTTCAACCCGACGGATCTCGGTGTAGCAATCTGAGTCATGGATGTATTTGCTCATTCCTCACCCTTTCCAAATGGGTTGTCCCCACCTAGCGAGAAGTGTAAGCGGCGCAACGCACCAGTAACACGGCGATGAGCCGTAGTATCTGAACAGTTGAGCAACTCAGCCATCTCGGTGTAGTTCTGGTTGTCATAATACTTCATTTGCAATACCAGCTGGTCTGTTGGGTCTAACTTATGTACGGCACGGCGCACATCAAAGAGCTGGATGATGTAGTTGCCACCCTCGGCAGGGTTGCCACCACCTGAAACAATCTCATCAGCGTTTGCCGCTCGTGTCTCTAGCACATCAGACCAGATCAGCGGGAGCATATCCTCAAGGGTAGGGATGGAGTAGTAATGCTCATCTCGGATCTCATAGCCCAACTTCTGTGCCTTAGCACGACGGCAATACTTGTCCGCTTGGCGGGTTAAAGTCTTACCCAAATGTTTGATGCCAGACTTCAGATCCTCTGGCTTCTGATCGGGGCTAAGCCACTGAGAAATCTTATCCTGGCGACGCACACACCAGAGCAACAGCTCTTGACGGACATCGGCCACATCAAAATAGGGATGGTATTTGCGATGAACAATGCGGGCTACCTGAGCGGCAATGTCAACTACTTCCTCTGGTAGTTCATTCATTGATCACCACAGGCAGGATGTAATCTGGGAAATCGTGGACGGCATTGAAATGCACGTTGAAGTCATGCTCGTTTGTATCGGCACGAGTGAGGCCAAAGATAGGGTCTAAACAGCGCAAGGTGTGGGCTGGGATCAGTAGCAACGCATCAGTGTAGCGGATACAGATACGGTTGAAGGCATCTGGACGGTCATTGGTAGGCTCGGTAAGCCAGATCTGTTGCAACTTCTGGTATGGAAACTTAACCTCTGAGTCAACAGGACGCTTCATCCACTTCACTTCAAGCCCGCCGATGTAGTTGGCGTAACCATTGCCATGATTCTTGTTGACAAGAAAGTCTATGAAATAGTACTTTGGTGTACCGTAGAGGTCCCATGAATATTCTTGAGATAGCCAGTTGGCCACCTTTTCTTCACGAGTACCATCGCCTGATACCTGGCGGATTGGCTCAACCATTATGCCTGCCTCATCAGATAGGCCATCAGCTTGACGAGGATGTTCTTGCCCTCAAAGTAGCCAAGCCTAGTGTTGCAATTCATGCAGAGTAAGCCTCTCACCTGTAACGTTTCATGGTTGTGGTCTACAGCCAATGCGTGTAGTTTACCATCTTTTGTCAGGTTTTCGGGCTTTTCGCAGATGGCACAGACACCATTTTGTTTGGCAAAGATCTCTTCATACTCTTCAATGCTGATGCCATAGCGGGTCTTGTAGTTGTGCCTGCGCTTGCTTTCGTAAGGTATTTTTTTAGCCATTAGGATGCGCTCTTATCTCCGTTGAGGATACGCAAAGCCCAATCAAGCCCAGCGTTAAAGCCTTCCATCCAATCAAAGTCTTTAGACTCCAATGGGACGCTTGTCTTAGCCGCCTCAATCTTGTCCTTAGCCTTCTCAAGATCCATTACTTAGGCCACTTACCCCGCTCAATCATAAGCGCGATGACCGCATAGTTTGCCATGTCCTTGAAAGAATCCTCAATAGGCTCATGCCGTGGCGACCTACTGTGACTATAAAGATTCTTAAGACGCTCAAACTTATCGCCAATACGCACCAGCAAACCGTTAATAGGACCGCCAAAGGCATTGTTAATATTGCCAGGGCCATAGTCAGCCTGCTTCGTGATAAGGAGATTTCCGATTTCATCCATTATTTCCCAGACGCTGGCCGCGAACTGGGTATCTGAACGAGCAGCTGGTTGCTTATCTTGTCTAGTGATATAACTTTCAGCCCAATTGATTGAATCAACTTGATGGCCAATTCCATGTCCTCGCTCATCCATTTGTCTCCCCTTGTATTTGTCCATTAAATATCCAATTCCTTGAATCTTCATCTAACTTATATGTGTAGATCAACACTTGCCCATTGGCTAATCTATGTTCCATCTCAATAACATCTAATATCCACAATACATCTGGTACCCGTGCGCCATCTTTAGGACCGCCAATAAACTCAGGCATCTTCGGCTTCGTCTACTATCTCCCTCAAGATATATTCCACAATCTCTGGGTTGTCTTTGAGCGCAGTAAAAATATGATAGCCAACAATGTCACAGACTTCTTCTACATCAAAGCGTTTACGTGTAGACATTGGTGTTTCAAATATAACTGCATGAGTCAGCTCGTGCATAAACACACGGATCATCTTATCTTCAGGAAGATTGTCGCGTATGCGAATTGTATTGGTGGCAGAATCTGTCATGCCGTAAGCCTCTGGGTCATCAAGATCGTATCTGATCTTGTATTTCTGCCCAGCAATGCGGGCAAACTTTGGCTTATTCATGCGGCTAGTCTATCAGCAAACCAGTCAGATCCGCTGTCCAAGAAGGTATCGTTGACATCACGGTTGGCAGGTAAACCCACGATTATCGCTTTGTCCAAGTCTTCTTTAATGCGCTTCGCCAATTCCTGTCCTGGGTTTCTTCCATCTTCTTTAACATCATTGTCAGCAAAGATGAGAATACGGTTGTATGACTCAAAGAGTTTTGGGAACCACGGCTTCCATTGGCTGACACCAGCGACCCCAACAGCTGGTATTTGAACCATGCCCGATAATATGATGGTGTCAATCTCGCCCTCGCAAATGGCAATAGTGTCACTATGCTTATGCAAATCATTAACATTAAACAGCCCAATCTTTTGACCCGTGGGCCATATGTACTTAGGTGTGCCATCATCTAATCTCCTAAACTTGATACCCACCACGCCAGCGGGAGTAATATAAGGAATGGAAAGCATGCCTGTAGCATGTTCATGGCCAGCTGCTGGATCAACGACGCTTCCAAGAAGGAATGTATTTGCCACTTCCTTTGTTAGTCCCCGTCCCGCGAGGTAAGAGGCTGCCTGTGGCGTTAGATTGTTGGAGTATCTTTCGGCTGCTTCCGTGAGTAATGCTCTCTGCTTTGCGTTTAGCATCTGCGAATCCTAGTCCTTCCTTTGCTTGTACTAATGTGTATACATCTCCGAGTACCTGACAGACAAGGCAGTTGTATGCCTGATTGTCTAGGTTGTAGGCGGCACTTGCTTGGGCATCATCATGGATGACGCACTTGCAAGGCACCCAGCCGTGCTTGTCTATAACGTTAAGCCCGTAGTGTTCTAGCACCAGGGCAATGTCAGGCTTGGATACCACTTTGCTTCAACCATTGGTTCAAATCTTGGACTACCCAGCTCTGATCTAGCCCCGCCATGCGACGCTTGACAATGACATAGGCTGGCGGTACTGCATCTAGGCCACGAGCCTTAGCGTAGTTGGCTGCCTCAACGCAAGCCTCACGCCAGAACTGTGGCAGATCCATCTTTACCGTAGCCTTTAATTCAAAGATGTAGGGCTGACCAGCGACCATGCAAACAATGTCGCCTTCATCGTCCTTGCCAGCCAACCTAAGCCGCTCAGCCGCTACACCCTTGCCACGAAGCCATTTGAGTATGCCCGTCTCAAAGGCTGAACCTTTACGCTTTCCGTATGTACTCAACGAATCCCACTCCAAGTCTGTGCAACGAAAGCTGATGATCTATCACCATAGATAGACATACGACTTGCATCTGCCCACAGTGTAACGAACTTGTCACCTGTAGCGCTGTGTTTACCAAAGCGATTCTTGACAACTGCAACACGAAACTCTCCTGAGTATGGCACTAGAGCCACGGTCAGAATCATCTCAGGCAGCTGAGCAATCTTGCCTTGGATAGCCTTACGGCTTGGGGGGATGTCAGGCTTTCCTTCTGCTTCACTGGTATGGTGAAGTAGCATCACGCCTGCATCTGTCTCACGAGCAATGTGGTGCATAGCCTTGGCAATCTCACGAAGGCCAGACCATTCATCGTTGTGCATAGAGACAACGTTCATTGCATTGTCCACAATAATCATGTGGGGATATTCACCATATGCTTCACCGTAGGCACGGATAGCAAGATCAATCTCATCAAGTGTTGGGCTAGGGGCGAAGTCAAACTGTAAGTGCGTAATGCTGGCTAGTTCATTTTCGTAGAACTCTTTACCAGCACCAGTTGTAAATGCTTCTTCTACTGTGGCGACTTGATGGCCAGTAATCATTGCTGCTGCACGGATTGCTGTGGTGTAAGAATCGGTATCTGCGGATATGTAAAGCGTAGGCACTTCCATCTTCACCGCCATCCAAAGGGCTATGAGTGATTTACCAGCGTTAGGTGCGCCAGCAATCATGGTCAACTGTCCTCTGCGAAACCTAATCCCCTCGCTTTGTAGCGAAGGGAAAAGGTCTGGCAGTAACTGATGATCGTTAGTGCTTTTCGCTGCCGCTTGGGTAAGTGACAGCATCTAAATTATCTAACGAACTTAGGCTCGCACTGGTCAGGTGTTCCCTTAGCGGATGGGCAGAACCAGCCCTTCCATGCCTTTGGCGCTCCTGGCTTTGACTCACGCCATACCAACGCACCGTGCTTACAGTGTCCCTCTGGAAGCTGTGCTGGTGCTGCTGGAGCAGCAGATGCTGAGTATGCAGGTGCCGCTGGGGCTACTGGTGTAGCACCAAGTGATGCTGCAAGGTTGCGTACAGCGCTTGCTGATGTAAGTGATGCCATCACTGAATTGATGAGAGCAGATGTATCTTGAATAGTTGTTAACTGCACTTCAAGTTCAGCTGCATCTTGTGCATAGACATTCACCATTGTACCGTCAGTCATTTTGTAACTGACTTGATACTTTGTATTTTCGTTTGCTGCCATTTGTTTCTCCTTATTTTATTTCTGCTAGTGGATCGTATATTTGTGAAAGTTGTCCGCCGACTGCGTAACAGTAGTCCTTTACGCCGCAAGTAGAGCAGGCCATTCCAATGTTTGGAAGGTAAATGTTAGCATCAATTCCCCGTACAAACTGGGCAAAGAGTTCGGTCATTACTGGAACTGTCCAGCGATCTAGGCCAGTAGCCTCTTTGAACTCAGCCTTACGGGCATCGTAATAGTAGCCCTTGGTTGGTCTGATACCAAACTGCATCTCCATACAGCAGGCATATATACCCAACTGCATAGATGAAGTCGGCATAAAACTACCAGTCTTGAAGTCAATGACTGCAAGTTCACCTGTTGGCTCAACCACGATGGCATCAGCAAATGCCTTGATAGGTACATCGCCAAAGTTTAAGAGCCAGCCAAGTTCTGCTGCTGGTACACCTTCAGGTGTTACCCACAACTCAAACTGTGACTCCTGCCAAGCATTGATGAAATCAAAGAACATCCGCTTGCCATTGTTATCCCACCAGACTTTGTTCTCTTTGTCTGGGTTTTCTTTGGTGGCACGACCAGCTACACGCCAGTCTGTTGGATTGCTGCCTGACTTGGCTTCTTGATCTGCAATGGCTTCAAGGAACGATTCATCCCAAATGTTATCCCAGGTCATTCGTGTAAACCTTTATAGTAAACAGTACCGTCACCGTTGTCTTTCAAAGTTCCAGGTACTGCTTCAAGCAAATATTCCGCAGCAAGAACAAACCCTCTGGTATATAGCATTTGCACTTGAGGATTCCATTCATTTGATATGAGATTTGATTGTGCTTTTTCAATTAACTCAAATGCAATCCGCCGACGATAATTTCCTAATTCATCATGACTCATTTGTTTCAACCTTTCCTGCTACTAATTCCTGAGCTTGGCGTAAGCCAGTGATGATGTCAGGGTTTGTTTCGTTCTCAATGAGGACTTCAATCCTAGCACCTAAGTTCTTGCGCATAACAACTTCAGCTTCCACAAAGGATTGCATGAAGGCATCACGGCTAATAATCTTTGCGTGTTTGCGTCCCATTACTGCTCCCTATCTATCGGTGTAACAACTGTTGCAAGGCTGTCGCAGAGAACGCAGCGGGCAGTTGTCCCGTACATTCCAATTTCAAAGTCAGTGTCAAACTTACACTGGACATTCCACCATTCTGATCCGCAGGGACAAACTCGTATTGGACCGAGTGAACGGTAGTCTGCTTCTGCACCCTGCGTGGATTGTATGTTTCCAAGTTTATGCTCCATTAGAACGGTACATCCGCGTACTTTGCTTTGTCTAACTTCTTCTGATGTTCAGCCAGTAGGAACTTCTCAGCTGCTGAGTGAAATGCACTACCGCCAACGAAATACCATGCTGGCTCTGATGGTGCTTGCAAGTTGCGCTCTAGCTCAAATGCTTTGCCACAGCGTAACCATGATGTAAATGCACTGAATGATCTATGTTGTATTTGTGTTTCTTTCATGGGTGAACCGTAGCACCGCCTATGAATGACATGTCAACTGGTTAGCATTTTCGGCGTGGCGCGAACTTCTATTTGCTAATGGGGTTGGAATGTGTATAATCGGAGCGAAGCGACGGCGGTAAATACAGGGGAGCCTGAAGGCTCTGGTTGAGGCGGCAAGGCTGATAGCCTCTAACAGTAAAACGGCAAAAAAAATAAAGCCCCTCCAAAGAGGGGCCATACTTTTAATAACTTATTTTGATGCAGTTGCCTTGAAATGATTGTAAGCACCAACTGCAACTGGGCCAAGTACTGCAACGATTGCAGCCCAAGCTACTGACTTCAGATGGTGGTTACCTGTCTGCCAGATTGATACTCCAGCAACGAGTAGTGCTGCGAGGTAATGCTCCAAGATCGCTTTATTGATCTTCATAATATCTCCTATAGGTAGATTAGTTTGTCCACTTTGGTCGCCCAAAGCCGACAACAAATACTACCATTTTGCGCTTGTTTGCCGTCTGATAAGCACGGATTTTTAAGCATACTTCTCCGCCATTGGCTTCAGCTCCAGTGGTTCCATCAGGAACTGTGTTGCCTTCTACAGTTGTGATAGTGCCATCACCGTTGTCTTTGACAACAATGCCCACATGCTCAATGCCTTTGCCGTCAAAGTTAAAGAACACAATATCGCCCGCCTGAGGCTTTGCAGTCTCATGGTTGAACCATTGACCCGTTCCCTGGAACAAAGTGGCTCCAGCGGGCGTATAGACGCAATTAGGCATACCTTTGAAGTTGATCTGTGCCGCTGTCCACATGACAAAAGAACCGCACCATGGCTGGCCATCGTGTCCTGTAAATTTGCCATAGATAGTTTTATTAGAATTTGCTGGGGATTCCTTGACACCTACCTGAGTGCATGCCTTGGCTACGAAGTCATCTTTCTGAGTCATTGCCAGATCAACCTCTCTGCTAAATCACCTGGGTTGCATAGGTCTGCCTCTGGGCAGATGGGATAACCTGCCACTGCGTAACACTCGGCTACCAATTCAGAGCAGATGTAACCATCGTGCTTAGCAAGGTATGAGATGAAAGACTTTGGGAAGATCTTGATGCCTAGCGCACGAAGTGCAAGCATGAAGATGATGCCGAAATTGTATGGCCGTCCGACTGCGTTATTGGCATGAGCGACAATCTTTGCCCGCTGCTCATCGGTAAGTTCCTCGTGCATGTTCCATGCGATTTTTGAGTACTCAGTAACAGGGCTAACAGCAACGCCAGTAGGATTAGCTTCAACAATCTTGCCATCGCCAATGTAGATAAACGCATGGTTCCAGCGAGATACCGTTCCTAGTCTGATGAGTTTGGCAAAGAATCCGTTACCTCGGATTACTCCGTAATCACCAATACGTGGCTCGTAGGTCATTTATCTTCCTCTAGCAAATCTTGTAGATGTTCAATCTCCTGTTTCTCAAGTTTGAGAATGTGGCGGATGATAAGAGCATCACGCTTGGTCTGACCAATCATGGCGATACCGATAATAAGTTCAACTGTTACTGCAAGCCATGAGGCTAGGTTCATCCACTTGACATAAGATGCGTCATCGCCAAACCAATGTGGGCGAATCCACCAGATAATAGTTACGGTAGTCCAGCCAATAACAAAAAACCAGTTGCGGATAACGCCCTGTACCCACCAAGAAATCTGTTCGCTGAAGGTAAGGACATCGCCAGTTGTTTCGTGGATGTACTTTTTCTTCAGTGGATTACGCATTATGCTCCCTGATGTGTTGCTCAAACTTGCCGTTAAGTACGCCTACTTCTACCGCTATACCTTGCTGGCGCTCAACTAATGTCTCTACCATTGGAATAACTTGTTTGCGGATAGCATCATTAAGAGAGCCACCTGAGTTTGGCATTACCTCATGCTTGATGTGCTTAATATCGCTCATCTCTTCACGTAATACATTCTGTACGCCATGCTTAAATACATACCATATTCCAGTACCAGTGGCACCAATTGTAAATACTGCGTTATAGGCAATTGTTGTAATGTCTGTGCTGGTCATTGCGGTTCTCCCTGTTTTATAGCGTACGGAACTGTAGATAAATGATTCCACCAAAGCCTTTGAATCGGCGATCAGGTGGAGTCATGCGTTCAAAGGTAATGCTCTCAATGACACCTTGGACAGTCTCATTGTTGGTAAAATCTTGCAATGTAAGGACATTTCCTGGGCCTTCAAGGGTTTCAATGGCAAGCAAGCGTTCAGCAGCACGACCTTCATAACCAGTGGTCATGTTGTATCGGTCGCCTTCAAAGTCAAAGTTAAGAAGCGGCAAGGTAATCATGCGGGTACGGTGAACCGCAGGTAACGCCTTTAGTTGGTAGCCGTTAAAGGTAGTTGCGGCAGACAGATCCGATGTCGGATAGATTGTAAACTTGAGCGCAAGGGAAGAGCGCTCAGTCTGTAGATTTGTAGCAATATCAAGGCTGAGATTGAAGTTTGGATCAACGGTAATGATGTCCGTTGTCGTTCCATCATCAAGAACTGTTGACACCTTGATGTTAGACACCACTGGGTTTTGAGCAAGGAGCTTAACCAACTTGAAGTGCTTGTCCTCAAGGGTAAGGAAACGGATTAAACCAGTCTGGATATAACCAGATGCAACCAAAGTGTTTGCCTGAACATAAGTGCCAAGGCCAGTTACGCCAATAGCCAATTTATTGCTACGGCCATAAACCGCTACGGCAACTGCATCATTGGTTGATGGCACTTGTAAATGAGTGGCATATGCCATTTGGTTGACGCTAAGGTCACGACTAAGATCAATCTTAACTAAGCCAGATTTTAACGTGCCAACACCATCTGAGTCAATGTAATTGCTGACCGTGCAGTAGGCATAGCGATCATTGAAAGCGATGCTGTAGCAAGGACCGCCTGCAAGGTTTGTACCGCTGGCTGGGTCATAGCCGTTGGTGACAACGGTGAGTGGGCCGTAGGTGATGTAACCTGATGAAACGAATCCTGATGTATCAATCTGTCCTACACGAATACCCTTGTTAGTTCCAAAGACCATGTACTTGCCAACGTATGCGCCAAGGGAGTAAATCAATTCACCATTTGGCATGTCAGCTGCGGTGAGGGCTTTGGTTAAGAGTGGGACTTGGCCTGTTGTGTCCAAAGACAAGCGGTAAACGCTACTGCTGCTACCTGCATAACCGCCAATGTAGATGGCGTTAGGGCCTTCACAGATACCAGTCCATACCCAGTTGGAGTTTGGGTGGGCGTAAATTGGCAGGTTGTTATTGCTGGCAAGGACTGCGGTACCTGTTAACCCTGTGGCAAATGCTACGTCAGCATTGTTATGGTAAAACGATACGCTTGTAGGAGTAACTGCTGTTACTGACCAGGTGCCGTTGTATGCCGCTGAGATGCTGGCTACTGTGATCTGGCTACCAACTGAGAAGTTGTTGGCAGTTGATGTGGTTAGCGTGGCGATATTTGTAGATAAACCAGCAGCTGTAACTGTGTAAGAAGTAATCGGGCTTACTTCGTAGATGTAGTTGTTAACGCCAGCAATTAAGCGTTGCTTAACCCAACCAAGTTTTACACGGGTTGTGACAGTGCCAACGGCTGATGGGTAGGTGAAGATAGATGTACCAGAACCGCCTGCTAGTGTGCCACGATAGATGTCTGTAGTAGATGCGGCATAGTAATACTGGCCATCGGTTGCAATATCAAGGATATTGCCAGAGCCACCCCAAGTAATGCTTGTGTTGCCCGCAGGGGTAATGCGGGTAAGGGTGCCACCGTCTGCTTGGAACAAGACATCGGTTGCATTTACCGCATCGTATCCGCCAACAAGGAATGGGCGGTTGGTTGCAGCTTGGGTAAGTGTGACATCTGGAAGCAGGGTTGTCTTGCCGATGTTAAAGACATCTACGCCAGCTGACTTGTTGAAACGGTAAGCAACTGTCTCGCCTTGGATTGGTTCCTCAAAGCGAATACCAGCGCCGTAGTGGAATGAGGATTGGCTACGAAGCCACCATGAGGTAAGCGTTTGCTCGCCTGGTTCCTTCTGCATATCAATTTGTTGCTTGCGGTACTGGGCAGTCTCACGCTTGTATGGATACTTCTCGCTAATGCCAAGGAAGAATGGGATACCGCCGACAGCCACATCATATGTGTTAGAGCTGTTGATGTAGGTGGTTCCGCTGGTTACTGATGGTTGACCAACTGGATCAACTGGACGCTCTGCAATATGGATTTTGCCGTCGTATGCCACACCTACTCCTTAGTTTGTTCCAATAAAAAAGCCCCACCGAAGTGGGGCTAGGTACTGCTAGTTACTACGCCTTGGCTGCGTTGAGCAGGTTGTTAATATCGTCTTGGGTTAATCCAAGAGCGATTAACTTAGCGTTAGTTGCAGCAAGAGCTGCTGCCTTTGCTGCGTCTGCTTCGGCCTTAGCCTTGGCATCTGCCTCAGCCTGTGCTGCTGCTGCCTGCTGTGCGGCAATCTCTTCCGCTGTAAGTGGGCGGGTAGTTACTTCCTGTGTCTCACAATTTACCTCTACGGCAACTGGTGTATCAGACATTTTCGTTCTCCTTTAAGTATTGTGGTGCATATTGATTAAGTATTTCTAACGCATATTGAATTTTATCTTCAACTCGTTGTCCTGCTGGCTGTGCTTTAGACCAAAGTTCCAGATTTTCTATGCGATTATCTGAACGATTACCATTCTTATGATGGACAGTCTCGCCTTTGGTCAATAGTCTGCCAAGATGATGCTCCATCACAAGTCTATGTTTGCCTACAGCATTAGTTCTTTTATGCGGGTCTGACACATAAATATATCCATCTTGTTCGTACCATCCTTTTTCAAGGGTGACAGATGGGTCGCCATGTTTTTTATTTCTAAAATAGTGAGTTAAGCAATAACCCTTTGCATTATGAGGATTTTGGCAACCTTTATATTTGCAACCAACTTCTGCCCTTGATGATTTGCCACGCTTGAATTTCCTTGGGTCGCCAGTCCTCATCCAGCGTTTGTAATGCATGTCGCACATTTTGCGGCCCATTACTTTTCTACCACAATTGTCTATCTGGCAACCAGCTGTATCTTTTGGTCTAGGCATAAGGAGATTGTACTGTATCTGTCATTGTATTGCTCCTTAGTTAGTTGTGGCTTAAATGCCGTATAAGTAAAAACTGGAATTTGCGAGTATATTTACACCACTTGCCGCCGTTAGCGTTAAACTTGCAATAGCGGCTGTGTTAGATAATAAAAATGCTTTTATATAATTTCCCCAACCAGTTGTTGAGTTATTTTCAGCAAGTGAGTTTAACGACATCGGCTTATATGTTGAGCCAGCATAATTTGGAACATACAATTCACCTGATGAAAATGTGTTGCTTGTCGCAGGCGCACCTTCTACATATTCGTGATAAAACCAGGCTACTCCTGTGTTATTGCTAGATAATGTGCTGGAATCATATCCAAGCAAATAAGTTTCTGAATATCCTGTCGTTAAACCGTTGAAAGTTAAACGAAGATTAGTTCTTGCGCTTGATGATAAATCAGTTCTAACGCTCGTTTTCAACACCAAATCCTTATAGGTTTGCGGAATTGACGAGAAGGTAACGGATGCGGCTGATGAGCCGAGGACTTGGGATGAGATGAGTGTGTATGTGGACATTAGGCAAGCCTCTCAGGTGCGTACTGTTGGAGTATTTCTAAAGCATATTCCACTTTGTCCTCTATTCTTTGGCCAGCGGGTTGAGCCTTTGACCATAGTTCTAAGTTTTCAATTCTGTTATCATCTCTGATACCGTTTTTGTGATGCACTGATTCAGTTGGCAGTAATGCTCTACCAAGATGCTCAGCCATCACAAGCCTATGCTCGTAAGTATATCTGCCATATTTTCCATTACCAGCAGTTGTTCTTATTTTGACATATCCATCTTCGTACTTTTTTCCTATATTTATTTTTACTGATGGGTCATTGTACAAAGACCAACGACGATAGTGCATTTGGCAATAGCCTCTTGCAATAATTGTTTTATTACAATCATCCATTGTGCAGATTTTATCTTTAGTATCAGGCACTTTTTATTCCGTAGAGTTGGGCTGTAGTGCCAGCATTAATATTTGAACCAGTTGTTAAATATTGCATTGTAATACTCGTTATTGCAGAAGTGCTACGCCATAATCCAACAACTCTATCTGTGTTGCCACTGCCATTCTTGTCAGAACTTGTCGTACATAAAACTGTTTTGTATGTGCTGCCAGTGTAAGAAAAAATATCAGCAGTAATAAATTGCGGAATTGTTATTGATGAACCGCCATAGTTATTTGTATATAACGATGTATCGCTAGTTCTATTGCCACTAGCGGCTGAAGTTCCATCGCCAACCAAATATGTCATAGAATAATTTGTTCCAGAATCAGCATTAAATGTTAATGTTAAATAACGATTTGCCGCTGATGAGTTACCCACAAACACCAACCGCAAATCAGTCCAACTTGCCGCGATAGAGGAGAAGGTAATAGATGCGGCAGCAGTGCCTAATGTTTGCGATGCGATTAAATCGTAAGTTGCGGTAGCCATTAGTTAATCCCATACAGAGCGAAGGTTGTGTTGGCGGCGAAATACTGGTACCAAGAGTTGATAGTTATAGATGTAATTGCAGAGGTGCTTAACCAAACTGCCGAACTAAGCGCAACTCCAAAGTTTGTACTTGTTGTATTGTTATTGCTTCCAGAAAATACCCTTACAGTTTTGTTTTTTGTAGTGGATGCATAGTCGTGTATATCCCAAATAGACACACCCCATGTTGCTGTGTCGCTAGAACCGCTATTTGGCTCTCCATACTTGGGAGAGAAGTTTATTGTCGGCGCACCGTTAGGGTTTGCTGCTGTAACCGCTGTGCCATTTCCTGAGAGTGTGTGGGTAACATAGTTTGAACCTGTATCGCCATTGAAGATTGCACTCATAGAATTATCTGAAAATGTAGTTGTTGCTAAATCTTTTGCAATAGCACGAATCTGCAATGATTTGTAAGTTCCAGATATTCCAGAAAAAGTAACGGATGTTGTAGTTGAGCCGCTAACCGTCACCGTAGCAATGTTGTAGAAGGAGGATGGCGGAATAAGGTGACCCGAAATTTGCGAGGCGTAAATACCAAGAATAGGTGACATTATGCAAGGTCCCCTACTACTAACCAGTTATTGGCGCTTGTCTGGATGCACGAAGCGGCTGAATACTGCACACGAGTTTTTGGGGCAGATGGAGTTGCACCTGTAGAAGTAATCGTCACACCGCTTCCTTGAGTAATCGTTGTGGCACCAGCGCCAGTCTGTGCAAAGTTTAACACAGTACCGATTGGAAAAGCCACAGACGAGTTAGGCGGAATAGTCACCGTGTTGGCAGAAGCATTTGCAATAGTGACAAGGGTGTTATTGCCATCTGCCAAGACAAAGGTGTAGGAAGCAGTCTGGGCATTGACAGCAAGGGCTGGAGTGACGTTGGTATTGGTCAGTAAGGAGACGGCCATTAGAGTGTACTTCCCGTCGCAATAAAGTCAGTGTTGCCTGTGGTGGAATAGACGGTTAGAACATCGCCATTGGCTAATGTCCATCCCGGCTGCTCAACTAAGGAACTGCTGGCTGGAATGGTGTAGTTGTAGAAAAGGTAGTAAGCAGAACCACCAGACTTGGTGATGCTGACACGGATTGAATCATTGGTTCCGCCACGGTTGCAGGCATTAAACGATGCAATGATGGTTCCGTTAGTTGAACCAGTTACTAGCGTTGTTGATCCAGCTGCCGATGGGGTTGCGTTGCCGAGTACGAGATAGGCTGCCATTACGCCAAGTCTCCAATCAACTGAAAGGTGTTGGTAGCCGTGCAGACGATTGAGGCTGCTGAGTATTGGACACGCAACTTGGTTCCTGTGCCTGTGACAGTTGAGGTTCCATCGCCTTGGACAGTTACCTGTCCTGTGCCAATCTGCTGAATGTTGATAATCTGACCTGCGCTAAAGACACCCGCTGGGACGGTTAGGGTGATAGCACCTGAGTTGTTGAGCGTAACCAACTTGGCTGCATCGGCTAGGACTGGGGTGTAGGTAATTCCAGTCTGGGCGTTAATGCCAATGGCAATCGTTGGGGCTGTGCCAAAGACTAGGTTGCCAGAGCCTGTCTCGTCTGTAACAAGGGCTGCGAGGTTGGCTGAGGTTGATGTACCAAGGAAGGTTGCCAAGGCTCCTGTAACGCCGTGTGCGCCCGCTGTAAGGGTTGTACCGTAGTGGGTCTGGGCATCTGTCAGATCCTGAGCTGTAATGACGTGGCGGACAACAGCGCCAGCATTATGGCTTACTGCTGTAGTTCCGTTATACCCACGAGTAATAGTCAGGGTTAGACCCGACACGCCAGTGACGGTGACAAGTTCTTCAGCCGCTGTGTTGTAGTCAAGGGCAAGGACAAACGGATAACTGGTTGGGTAGCCAGTTGTGCCAGCAACCGTAACGGTAGTGGATGATGAAGTGATACCACTGGTAATAGTTGTATCTTGCGCCACAGCGCTGTAGTAACGAGATGCCATTGGTTGTCCTTAGCTTGTGTAGTGCGTGCGAGGTGGGTACTGCTCTTGAAGGCGACGTACTTCAATAAGCAAGCGCTGTTGGTACATCTGTTGAATTGATCGTCCGATATTTGCAGCTGAGCCAATTGGATCTGACTGACCTTGTGAGTCTGCTTCTGCTGTCTGGGCTGGGACACGGCCAAGATCTAGGTACATCGCTGTACGGTAAGCAGCGCCAAGGACAATGACTTCACGGGCTGATTCTGGCAAGCCAGTAAGGCTTGAGAAATCATCTGTGTCGTAGGTAAGCGTTGATGGCTTCTTGGTGTAAGTAACCATCACTGTACGACCAGGAATGATGCCTTCACGGATTGAGATGGTCTTACCGCTGTTCCAATAGGTTGGGTTAGCCATACGGTCTACACGGTAGTGGCGCACTGGGAGCCATTCCTTAGATGGGCCGATGGTCTGCCATGAGCAACCAAGAATATCAATTGCCTCTTGAGGCAAGACATAGGTAGTTACCGCAGCTTGGAATGGAAAAGTTGTGTAGTAAACGCCGAACAAATCTGGGTAGACCGCATCAATGGCAAGGTTAACGTTTCGGCGGATAACTGATCGCGGAAAGGAAGGCGTGATAGTCACACGAGTACCAGAACTGTGAGTAGTGGCTACCGTGTCACGAAACCCTCGGCCATATGATGGGACAGTTGCCGTATTTGTAGTACGGTCAAATGAGTCCACCCAGATAAGTTCATCGTCAATCTCAACCAAACCACGGGTTAGCACGGTGCCATCGGCAACTGTGAATGTGGTGGCGGTTGAACTTAATGATGCTGTGAGATATGTGGCTTGATCCTGACGGTTTGTATAACCAGTCAGGGCAAGAGCCGTCTCGTCAATGATATTTACAAATGTTGTCACGATACGATCCTCGCTGCCGCTTCATTTTCGCCAAGGCCAAATGTGCCAGCGAGTAGGTTCAAAATGCCTGGTGTATCTTCAAGATAGTTTTTGCCACCATGGCGTGATGCATAGATCTGATTAAGCACGTCAATGCCACGAGTAGCATTGTGTGAACCAAGAACAACTGTTCCCCACTTGAGAGCAGCACCATCAAAATCGTACTGTGGTACACCAT
>Ga0208253_1000102_pt1 | contig 38361 bp, 58 predicted proteins | sample CryBogCBE10Oct08_FD_184573 | JGI IMG/M metagenome (GOLD analysis project Ga0208253, IMG submission 184573) | Freshwater microbial communities from Crystal Bog, Wisconsin, USA - CBE10Oct08 (SPAdes) | ecosystem: Environmental > Aquatic > Freshwater > Lake | place: Crystal Bog, Wisconsin, USA...
CTGCTAAACCCGCCAATTTCTTTAGCTGCGCCATTTACCGCGTCAGCTATACCCTTGAAGTGACCGCCGATAAACGGTAGGTGTGTAGCTGCTTCGATTACCTTGCCGATAGCCCCTACAAGGTAGCCAAAGGCGTCGATAACGAGCTTGAGAGCGTCTACAACGACCTTTCTGAAGGTCTCTGAGCTATTCCATAGCTTGACGAATCCTGCAATTACTAGACCGATTACAGCGACAATAGCGACGATTTCGATATTGGCAGCTACCCAGGCTGCAGCTTGAGCATAAAGCTGTTTAGTCAGATTAACGATAACTACCGTGAGAACAGTACCTACGATTAGAGCAATAGCCTCCATAGCTGCTTTATGCTCACTGAGCCACTTGAGAGATCCGATAAACCAGCTCTCGAGCTTTGTTAGAACAGGAAGAAGAAGGTTTCCGATCTTCTCTTTAAGATCCTCAGTCTGTACGCCGATAATCTGCATTTTGCCAGCGTAGGTCTGAGCGTAGGCTGCAGCTTGACCGCCGATTTTCTGGTTTAACTGGTCAAAAGCTTTAGAGATAGCTTCATTTTTAGGTAGGTGTGTGTCCAGGACAATACCGAACTCACGGAAAGCTCTAGCTGCGCCAGTAGTACCGCGTGTCAAAGTAGAAGCAGCTGTAGCAAGATCTTCGTGCTTGAGTCGAGCGTAGTCTGCAGCTACGGACATAAGCCTGGTGGACTCAGTGACTGATCCAGTCGCTGTAATCATCTTTGTAAAGGCGTCGCGTGTGTCGTTAGCCTTAAATCCGAGGTTACCCATAGCCTCAGTGGACTTCATAATGGCTTCACGGTTAGCGTCGGTATTGACCTTCGCGTTATTCATAGCTGTACCGAGCGCAGCTACAGAAGTCTGAGCTGCTTCAGCTGCTTTTACTGAGTCTTTAAGAAAACCCTCAAAATCGGATATACCTTTTTGCAGAGCTGAGCTGGCAAAGGTACCGAGCATAACTGTCTTGAGCCCAGTGAACTTTGAGCTCGCTGTATCAGCTGCAGCTGTAATGTTTTTGATACTGGTCGTAGCTTGATTAACACCAGTCTGAACACCAGAAGTCTCAAGATTGACGGTGATATTTAGTGGAGGGATTTCACCTGCCATTTACTATCCCCCCAAAGGTCTGAACGAGTATGCCAGGATCTGACTGAGCTGCCCTGACGTGACGAGTCCAGTGAGCGCAGGCTCCATATATGGGTATTTTACCCCACTTGCCCAGCGAGGGTTTCCTAATTCGAGCGCACGAGCATAGACAGCACCAGCTCCTACTTCAGCTGTATAGCTACCGAAACCTTTACGACTTGAACCATAAGTCATAGAAGTAAGAAGGTTTCCTGTACCTCTGTTAGGGCCTCGACCGTCGCCTGGAGAGATATGCGGGTTGTATCGGTAATACTGATTGCCATTACGAGCAGTAACGCGCACTGGTGGGTTAGAAGCTGAGTGAGCATTTGCTTTTGCATTGTCATATACCCGACGAGCTATCAAGCCCATAGCTGCTTCAGAAGCCTGGTCAAAACGAGCAAGCCACCGTCGCATACCAGCCTCGAACTCAGCAAAGTTATCGCTCACCGCTGCGCCTGCTCCATCTTCTCGTTTTGCACTTCGTCTAGGGTATCAGCGATAGCTAGTAGCCAGTCGGCACGATTAGCTGGTAGCTCATCTACCTGGCTAGGCGTCCAGCCGAAACGATCAGCGAACTTAAAATAGACCCATTCTTCATCTGGATAATCCAGATCTGGGTGACGTTGAAAGCCCTGAAGCGTAGCTTTTAAGCGTTGGAGCTTTCTGTAACCGCTTTTGGGTCTGCCTCATTCTTGTCATTCTTAGCAAGAGTAGGGAAGAGGATCGAGCTAATATCTTCAGAAGCTTTAACCAAATCGTCATAGTCAGCGATCTCTAGCTCTTCAAGCGACTCTGGCTTAACAGAAGGAATAAGAAGATCGAACGACCAGTCCTCAACGATTGTGGCGATAAGAGCTTCAGTAAAAGCTAGGCCCTTAGCGATTTCACCTGTGAGACCGTCGCCAGCCTTGATAACACGGTTGCGATCTTTAACGCGAAGAGTAGACGGATCTTTGAGGGTAACTGTAGCTCCAGACGGGAGCGTGATCTTTGTGCTTGCCATTTTGCCTCCTAATAGGTTACCCATATCTTAGGGGATAAAAGGCGAGTAGGGGAATCAACGGCGAGGCAAATCAACCGTGATCCCCCTACTCGATATTAGGGTTTAGAGGTAAGCAGCAGACTTAGCATTTTGGATAACCCACTTGATAGGTGAGTATCCGACGGTACCTGAGTCTGTGAGGTTACCTTGAGCGTTAATGTCTACTGTGATTTCGACATAATCCTTTGAGCGCTCGATAGCAGCAGCTGTGTAGGCGCCCTTTGTGAGAGTTGCCTGGATCTGTGTAGCTGCAGCTCCTGAGCCTTGAGCCCAGTTAAAGACCAAAGCTGGCTGAGTGTTGGTCAAGAAGTTTGTGAGCTGAGTGTCATTTTCCATAATGAAAGTGACCTTGCCTGTGACTTCGAGAGCTCCTACGAATACCTGGTAAGGGTTTTGTGTGTTGCCGATACCAAAGATAGGAGTGACTGGGCGCTTCATATCGAGGTTTCCAGTAACAGCGTTTGAGACTGTTGTACCAGCTACTGAAACTGTGCCGTACCAGACTGGTACTGGGAGGTTAGTTGAGAAGCTAGGGGTAGGAGTTGAAGCTGTAGCTGAAAGCCAGCCAGTGCTCTTTGCGTCGTATTCAAGAAGTCCCTCAGAAGTGAACTTGAGAGAGAAATCGTGGAATTGGATACCAGCGTAAGCGCGAACGTTAGCTGCGTAGAAGTCGGTCAGTGTGTAAGAAGCTGGCTGAGCGTCTGCGCCTGTAGCTGAAGCGTTTTTGAGCGAAATAGTGTGGGTGTATGGAGCAGAAGCGCCTGTGAGAACGTCCTCACCGAGGAGTCCTGCGATTGGGAAGCCGACTGTATCTGCGAAAACAGCTCCACCAAAATCAAAGGTTGAGTTACCGCGACCCTGGACATAGTTGTAATTCTTGACGAGTGATCCGCGTAGACCCTCATCATAAAGTGGGCCGTACTTGTCCATTGGCTTCAAGCTTGAAGCTAGGACAGGGATAAAGGTAGTAGGTGTTACTGGTGTGCCTTTAGTTGTCTCTTTGGCAATTCCAATATACGAACGGTGGGCATTTTGTACTGACACTTATTCACGCTCCTGCTGTTGAGTCAGACGGGGCTGACGCTGGTGTTGGATTTACTGCTGGTGTTGCTGGTGTTGCTGGTGCTGCCTTTTTGCCTGAAGCTGGTACTACGTCAGCTGCAATAAAGTCAGCTGGAGCGTCGAACGTATCGCCTGGGTTAAGTGTCAGTGCAAGCGTAGGAAACTCTCGCGCTGCGTCGCCTGTGTAGGTGTAGCTTGCCATTTTTCTCCTATGCCTGGATCATTTCAGTAACGTCAAAACGAATCTCTGCGAAAGTGTCAGTAGCGCCGTTGTCTGACGTGACAGGCTCTCCGTAGAGAGTGTCGATCGCAGGCTCAGCACCCTGCCACACCAGATTTCCAGTCGTATCACCGAACCTGTGATCTGCTCGCAGCGTTGCCTTGATGTTGTCTATAAGTGTATCAAAATCAGCCATTGAGTCCTCAGCGTTATTTTGTACTGAGTGATGGAAGATCTGTAGGACTACCGTGTAATCGACTTGCTTCCAGCCACTATGAGCTCCACCAATAGCAATACGCTTTTCGCGCTCGCTCTGGATAAAGATTAAAGCTGCAGCTCTGGAAAGCTGACCAGGCTTTGCATTGACCTGGTAGTTAATACGCTTAGGAAACGAGGTAAAGACCTGGTTAAGCTGGTCGATCCCTGCAGTCTTGAGATAGTTAAAGAGCGTAGCTCGTACGTCTGCGCGACCTGCCATTTATCGAACCTTACGGAATGGGCGCAGTAGCTCCTTAGCCATAGCCAGATCTGAGCCGATAATATCCTGGACGCTAGGGCCAGAAGAAGGTCGAGTCGTTACTGCCATAGTCATAGAGCTATCACCGCGAACCTTGAGGAAGTCTGTGACCACCAGGATCGCAGCTTCTTTAACAGCTGCAGGCATACCTGAAAAAGCTGCGTTAGTGTGAGAGTAAGCCATAGCTGTAGTAAGCGTGACTGGGTTAGCACCGTAGACGTAGTTATTAGCTACCTGCAAGCGCTCGCTGTACTGACCGTCATAGAAGTTAATAACCTGTCCAGGCAAGATACCGACAGGGTTAGCGACGGTAACGCTTTTTGATCCAGCTGCGCCTGTGCCAGTGGTATTGACGTAGCCAGCTGTGTAGTTGTAATTGACGTAGATCTGAGATCCAGTTGAGGGTGGGAAGCCAAAGGCTAAAGGCCCCTGCGAGCTGTATGAGAGGCTTGTCTGGGCGATTGGATAGATCACCTTATCCGACTCGAACCAAAGCGGTGTGAGGTCATTTACGACCGTTAAATTGGTAGGTGTAGCCCCGTAGCTGAGCGAGCTAATTGCAATAAGAGGGGTAATCTCAGGACGGATAATGAGATTACCTTGAGGAGTCATACGCGTACGCTTCTGCTCTGTTACGGAGCGAGCGATCAGTGACTGGTTAAGATGGGTGTTAATCCAGGAGCTTGCGCGCCCGATAACGGATAGAAGCTCAGCGTCCTGCTGAGCCTGGGTGCCACCGACTACGAGATTGTTATAGTCGATCGCTGTAGGAGCGTTTTTATATTCAGCAAGGGTTAGATATTCGTCGTCCTGGTAATACGGTGTGTTATTAGTTATTACCGTCGTTGCCATACTCTATATCTCCGTCCGTGCGTGGTGTGGACTCGTAGGTATGCCCACAGCGCGAGCACTTTCTAAACCAGCTGCCGAAACCGCATTGGGTACAAGTGTACCCGCGTTGAGCGTCGCCTGGAGTGTGCCTAGATAGATTCTCTTCTACGAAACCCTGGCTCTTGAGAGCTGCAATATCTTTAGGGTTTGAGACTTCATACATTCCACCTTTGTCAGCTTTATAGCGTCGAACGCCTGACTGACTCTTGATGTTTGTCTCTTTAACGAAACCGTCGCGTGGTACTAACCGTGCCATTTTGCCTCCAAAGTAATAAAGGGAGAGAGCCGAAGCTCCCTCCCCTTATCTTATTCAGTTTTCGACTATGCAGCTGTAATACCTGAAACGATACCGTTCCAAGCAGGAGCCTGACAGAAGAAGGTACCGCGGAAGTAGGTGCTGAACTCATAAGCGAACTGAGTTACAGGCCACTGGATACCCATATAGTCCTGGACGAGGTAGTTAGACCATACGTCTGAAACCTCTGTGTCAGGAATTGGGAGAGTCCAAGAGATAACTGGAGCTACACCCTGTGGAAGCCACGGATGGACAATGAGATCGACAGACTTTCCTGTGACTTCATTGACGATACCACCGACGACAGAACCGAGGATTGCTCCTGTTGTCTCGTCCTGAGTGATATTGAGACGGTAGTTAGCGTTAGCTGCACCCTTGATTGAGTCAGAGAGCTGCTTACGGTCTGAACCGTTGATGAGGATAGCGTCTGGATCAGCCTTTACAGAGTTGTAGAGACCAGCGAATACTGTCTGGAACTCTGTGCCTGGGTTGGTGTTCGAGAAGGTGCTAGCGATATTGTTGATAAATCCGCTTGATGATCCGAGGAGAGTAGGAAGGATTCCGTCATATCCTGTTGCATAAGCAGAAGTATCAGCTGCAGCGCGTGAGGCAACTGCGCCAGTGGTCTTGAGAGGCCCCTGGTTTCCTGTTGAGGAAGTAGCTGCGCCACCGACTGTAAAGGTTGTACCTGTTGTACGACCCTGGTAGTAAGCGTTAGCTGCACCAGTAGTTGTACCGACATATACGTTGTAAGCAAGTGCGCCAGTTACAGGTGTAACTGTGACGACAAGAGCCTGACCTGAAGTGGTTGTAGCAGTAGCGACAGAAGAAACGATCGACTCACCAAAACCAGTTGAAGATACACCAGCGTCTGCTGTGACGTAGACGTAGTAGGTGTTAGCAGCGATAGCTGTAACTGAACCTGAAGCTGTTGCACCAGCAGCTGTAGCTGTAGGAGCTGAAAGAGCGCCTGAGTAGCCAGTTGAAGTACCGCGAGCCATAAGCATCATTCTTTCTTCCATAAGCATTGTTGCATAGAGGGTAGAAGTTGAAGATAGCTGACGGAGATCCTGGTATCCGAGGCCTGAGAAGTTAGCGTCGAATGAAACGCTATCTGAGAGGCTGTAGGAGTTGTAAGGAAGGACAATATCGTCCGCTGTGTAGCTGATCTTTGGGCCACGCTCAAAGTTGATTGAACCGAAAGCAGTAGTTGTAGTTTCAGATACGCCAGGCCAGATCTGTCCTTGTCCACCAGTACCAGTACCTGTGTAACCAGTAATGCGCTTGATACGGTGTGAAGTACCGACGCCCTTCTTACGAGGGATACGGTTACGGAGAGGTGTAGGACGTGGTGTCAAGAGCTTTGCAGGTGCTTCCAAGTCGAACGCAGCGAAAGAAGTGCTGAGTGGGCTAGTAAGCGAGATATCCTTCTGAATATCCTGCATAGCAAGGCGCTGAGCTGAGATGGCGTTATTAAGGCCAGCAAGAGCGTCAGGTGTGAGTGACTTTGTTGCAGCCATAGCTTCGAGAGCTGCGACTGGATCTGCTGAAGGAGCTTGTCCTGGAACGTTTGTACCAGCTGAGAGAGCCTTTGCGAGCTCACCCTGGTATTCGTCCATACGAGCTGCTGCCTTCTTTGGCGAGCTGACGTCTGAGAAGAGGTCAGTAGCCTTTGGAGGAGTTAGAGCCAATTTGGATTCCTTTGTTTAGAGGGTCGGTTTGATTAGTCCTGGTCGTCAGACTTGCCAGCCTTAGAGAGAAACTCTTTCTCTAGTGCCTTATAGCCCTTGACCAGAATTGGGTCAGATGTTGCTGCTGCCTTAGCGCGATATTCCGCTGCCTTTAGCATTAGCTCGTTTGTTTGTGTGACAGCAATACGTCCAGTGCGCTTTGGCCCACCAGCTGCTGCTGCCGACTTTGCTGCTACGAGCTCTGACTCAAGAGCTACCGCCTTCTCTTCAGCTGCCTTAGTTGCAGACTTTAGAGACTCGATCTCTGCTCGGACTGATTCAGTCGCCGTCTTTACAGCTTTCTCAACGATCTCGGTTACTACTTCGTCGTTGAGAACTTCAGTTGGTGCAGCTTCTTCAGCTGCTACTTCTGCAGGCTCTTCGCCTTCTGCAGACTTGATTGACCCAGCGTTTTGCTCTGGGGTCATAATGGTCGCTGTTGATACGTTAGCTGTTGTAGCGATACCTGCATTATTGCCAGGGATCTGAACGGTTGTCTTACCGTGATCCTGACCAGGCATACCGCAGCCACACTCTAGGCACTTGCCGATAGAGGCTGACTTAGCCATCATACATTTCATACACGGAGACTTATCGCAGCCACCGTCTTTAGCGCAGGCAGCGCAGCCGTCGCAGTCACAGTCAGCTGAGTCCTTCATAGCGCCCTTATCCATAGCGCACTTAGCGCACGGTGTTGATTTGCAACCGCCAGCAGCCTTACACGCTTTGCAACCGTCGCAGGTGCAGTCGGCTGAGCCGTCCGCTGCCTTAGCAGCTGCCATTTCAATAGTTGAACCTGACATATTTGTCTCGCCTTCTTCATCTTCGCCGTCTTTCCAGCGAAATAGGTGCTTAATTGCTTCGATTAGCTCTTCAATATCGTCACGCTCGTCTGAACCGTCTGCCATTTCGCCAGCTTCTGTGATGATGAGCTGAGCTAGTGCGCGACGAGCTGTGTCGTATGAAGCCTGGTCGAACTTGACTGTCTCTCCATTAGCTGACTTAACCAGCTCTAGGATTGTTTCTGCTAGGACTGATTTAGCCACTGGGGTCTCCTTTGTAGGGGTTATTGTTTTTGCTCCGTAAGTACCTGAGTCTGCGATTGCCAGAGGCCCAGTCTTTTCTGTAAGGCTGGTATCTAATTTGCCGTTTTCGTCTCGTGGAGAACTTGATTGAGCATACAAAGCCTGTTGATGAGCTTCCTGGATATGGGTGCTTCCGCTTCGTCCGTTTGATTCCGCTTCGTGTGCTTTATCAAGAGCTCTAGCTGCTGCTCGCATATTTTTAGCGACTTCTTTATTAGAGTTTTTATATTCTTCAGCTTTGGCCTGAGCGTGGTCACGAGCTGCTGCAATTTGACCTACTCGAGAGCTTTCTCCTCCACCACCAGAGCCAAAACGACCGTGAGCGTCGCGCTCCTGGCTATCAGAATACTTCTCAATTAGCTCTTCTACCTGGGTAAGTGTGCTGTCGTTACCGACTGACTTAGCCAATACGAGCTGGCAGGTAGGGTTAGCTGGACGATCGACGAGTGAGAGCTCAACGATCTGACCGTCAATAATGCGACCGTTAGCAGCCTTGTTATCGCGTACTACGCGTGGGCCTTTAATTCCGATTGAGAAGCCCTTGAGGACTTTATGCTCAACTTTGAGGATAGAGTTTTTGTCTACAACTTTGGCTGTGACGTAAAATCCGTCGCCCTTTTCTTCGTATTCAGTAGCGACGCCAGCTGCAATAGAGCTGTGCTGTTCGCGGATATTTCCACCAGACTTAAACCATTCCGGCATAGCTCGCTTGAGCCAGTCGTTATCGCAGATCTGCTGGTCAATGTCCAGATCGTCTGAAGTAGCTTTCCCGTAGACGGTGAGTGTGCCGTCGTCGTTTTTGTCGTACTTAAAGATCTCTGCATACGAGGTAGCGAAATCATTTGCCATTGGTGCTTTCTCCTTGTTGAGTCTAGCTGCGATACTTTCAGCCCAGGATTTTCCAGCGTCTCCACCCCAGGCGTCCCACGCGACGCGACCTGGAGAAGGAAACCCCTTCTCGCCCTGATTAAATCCTTCTGCTTTCTTATCAACTTCGTGACGAGCAAAGAAGCTCACCATTCTGTTGATAGTCTCAGCAGATACACCGTCACGAGCTGCAAGCTGTGAAGCTCGAGCGCGACCTGTATCTGTGAAACCCCCGCCTGCGTGACCCTCAGAAATCCAACCGAGAGCCCGTTTCGCAGCTGACGCTACGCCTGCAGGTGGGACGAAACTTTCACTCATATTTAGTTTTTATGCCGAATACATAACGACGACAGCACCAGTCGCTGTACCAGAAATTGAAACGCCGTAGAGAATATCGTTGCCGTTTAAGGTGATGGTGTAGGGCAAGCTCTTTGGAATAGTCAGCCCCTGATTTGATCCAGCTGTGACCGTAATGGAAGAGTCGCCCACGAAAATAGGGTAGGTGTCGTTATTGTAAATAGTGACTTCAACCTTGCCGACACCATTAGGGATTTGAGCGAGGATTGTAGGAGTAGTGCCTACTGTGACATTATTGTGAATGAGAGCCATAAGAGTCCTATCTGCGTGTGTACAGAAATTGTAACGGTTTCACACGCCCCCTGCTTAGGACTATTCGTCAGCTAGGCGAGCTGCAATTTCCTCATCTGTTAAATCGGCATATTGAGGAGTACCGCTGAGATCTGGCATTACAGGTATCACGTCGCACTGACAGTTAGGGTGAACTGGTGGCTGTGTATCACCGCTAGGGAAATCGTCTCCTAGATTGACGATCTTGCCGTCATTTCCTTCACACTCAGGGCAAGGATCGTTAGTAGTCCATTCGATCTGCTCTACGCCATTTGCTGCATAGCTATCAACGTTAGCTTCGATCTTTGCTCGCTGACCTTCTGTGATGGCGATAGTAAGAGCTCGCTCAGGGGCTGAGAGGCTGTCTTGAATATCATTAGCGATCTGTCCTGGAGTCTTACCAGCAGCTATGCCGTCAGCTAGAGCTGTACCGAGAAGATCGTGGCTGTAATCAGCTATGCCTCGAGCTTGAATATCTATATTGCCTAAAAGCTCTTTAAGTCCACCTGGCTTTGAGAGTAGAGCTGCAGCTGCAGGGTTACCTGGTACCCAGTTATCCCAGTTAATTGAGAAGTTAGGATCGAATACGACTTGACCCTGGGCATTGGTTTTAGGTTTTGCTGAAGCAGTAGCTACAGGGCCTTTCTGAGCGCGATCAGCCATATTTTCAGCTGCTTCGCTCTGGCCCAGGACATACATATCGGCATAGTGTTTAGCTAGTACCTTCTTAAACGCCGTCATATCAAGAAGCGCCCCGTGCATAGCCCAGGCTCTAGCTCGCATACGAGCCTCAGTCTTGTCTTTGGTTACAGGTGGGTGCGTATCCATATACTGCTGATAGATACGTCGTCCGTCCACGCTTGCCTGAAGAGCAGCGCGTATCTTTACCGCGTTTTTTGTTGCTACACGCGCACTAGCTTTCTGTGCGCCTATGCTCATAAGAGATAGGCCTTGACCAGAGACTTAGCTGTGTCCATATCGTTATCAAAGTAGCAACGGTTAAGCGCTTCTCCGACGATTGGGTCTAGCGCCTTGAATTGGAAATCACGCGTACGACGGTAAGGCTTTTCTGCCCACTTGATAAACGCACGAGCTTCTTCAGCTGCAGCTTTACCCATATCAGCATTACCTAACCAGACTGGCACTTGATCCATACCGAGTAGCCACATAGCAAAGAGTCTGTGGTGTCCGTCTACGATAATCTGCTTTTCGCCGTCGTCATAGACCAGCGCGTAGTTACGGTAAGGAGTGAGCGCCTGGCCCATAGCTTCAATATGGTCAGCTACGTTAGAGCGATCAAGCTGGGTGTCTGTGCCGTAAAGATCCTTTACGTTCACCAGGGTTAGCTCAGCCTTTTCCCATACGTCAGGTGAGACTGGATAGTCGCCGTTTTGAGTCTGGACTACAGGCCAGGGACTAGCTACTGAGTCAGCGAGCTCTTCTGGGTTGTCAGAAGTAGGGTGATCGCCAGCTGCGTTAGGCAAAATCTTGAGACGTGATAGTCCAGCCTTAACCTCAGCTTTAGAAGGTACGCCAGCTTTGTCAATATCTGCAGACTTGACAGGAGCTGGCTCAACTTTAGGCTCAGGCTTTTCCTCAGCTGCAGGCTTCTCTTCACCAGGCTTAGGCTCTTCCCCTGGAATTGGGGCTACAGGGGCTACAGGAGCTGGTTTATCTTCTACTGGAGCGATTGGATTAGTTTCTAGGTTATCGACGCTAGGAGGCTGTCCTGTGGCTGTACCGACGTTGATTATGCCGTCTGGTGAGAAGAGGAATACAGATTGACCAGCGACCAGCATTGGCTGATCTGCAGCTGGTGTATCCAAAAGAGGAAGTCCAAGCTCTGAGCGTCGCTCGTTGATGGTCTTAGTAGCTCCACGAAGCTCGAGGTCAGCTCGCTTAGCTTCTTGCTCGTTGTCGCGTCCTTCAGCGATCATAAACTTAAACTCAAGCTCACGAGGCATACCAAGATAGCTGTAGCTCATATTGGTTAGCATTTTGCCTAGCCAGTAGACAAGTGGGCCGACGCCGATTTGTTGAGCGCTGTCCTGCTCGCCCTTTTGGTGTCCAGAGTTGCCTAGACCGCCGTGACCAGAGAAGCCGATTTCAGTCGGCATAACGCCAAAGTGACCGCAGATAGAAGTAACGAGATAAGTGTCCAGGATTTCCTTGAACTTTTCGCCGTATCCGTCGAACTGCACTGGATCAAAGCCAGCTGGGAGAACACGAGCTCTCTTGCGCTGTTCAGTCTGACCTGAGAGGTCGTCGTTGATTGAGTCCTCAAGCTGACGGAGAAGGATTGGGTCATTACCAAAGTCAGGATCGACCTTAAACATAAGCTCTGGCAATACGCCGTTAGTCCACTCAGCTCGTAGCCACTGCTGGCGACGTAGGTAAAGATCAGCTACAGGTAGGCAGCGCTCGACTGGAGAGTTGCCGTAGACGCTCATAGCTCTACGATTACGCACGAGGTAGGTCAGCTCTTCAGAGGTGAACTCACCATCTGCGTCTGGTACTTCATTAGCAGCTGAGAACTCAGAGCGTGGGAAGCCGTAAAGGATTTGCTGGTAAGCAGCTCCTGGTGGCATTGGACGCATACCGCGATCGTCGATCAGTGGCTTGATTGTTGAGCCGTCTAATACCTGGAGTCCGAATAGATCTCCACCGACAGTCTTTTGAGGCCAGATAGCCCAGGCGTCGAGTACGAGGATCTCTTCAAGCGAGATCATTAACCAGTCAGTAAAAGTGAAGCCATTTGCAGGGTCTGGGTTTTCCCAGAAAGTACGAGCGCGATAGATCTCATCTGAGAACTTATCACGAGCTTGAGCCATAGCGCGAACGTGATCGCCACCGATTTCAGCAATAATCTTTTCTGAAGCGTCCTCAGCTATGACAATATCCCAGTCGAGGCCAGTGATCTTTGACTTGAGGACTTCAATACAGCGACGGATAATGTCGATCTGTTCAGCTGCGCCACGCAGGGTCTTAAACGGTACGAGCTTCTGCTCTGTAGCGACGTTGATATTTTGAGCTACCTGGTATTCGTAGCGACGTGGATCAGCTTGTCCGTTAGGGCCGACAGGGTTGATAGCGCCAGGAGTGATCGGTAGACCTGGTGCGAAAGGTACGTTACCGAAATTAGGGTTACGAGGGAGAGGCTTAGTCGTATAGCTGTTATCTCGAGCTGCCTGCTGCATTTGCTGTTCAGTCATAGAGACTGCGCCAGCTGGAAGCATAGGCGACTTCATTTGATCTGCTACTGCTTTTGCTAGACGGTCGATTAGACCCATTGTCTCTCCTTAATAGCGCCCCTTGAATTACAGGCTAAGGGTAATAGTACCGCTATCCGAGAATTACTACGCGATAAGCATTAGCACTAGGAGCCACTGAGAAGTTCAGGGTTACAGTGTTTGTGGTAGCGCGAAGATTATCGACGACAACTTCTGAACCATCTGCAACTGTGTACACCTGGACGATAACGTCGAGAGTACCGAGGTTATGGGTAATGGTGTAGCTGGTAGCTGAAGTTGAAAGAGTCTGTGAGAACTTACGAGCTACGACAGTGGTGTCGATCGCTACAGTGCCAGTGCTTACGACGATACCTGTACCAGCTCCGACAGCTAAGCCAGAAGAGCTAGTACCGAGACCTGAGTTAGTAGCGAGAAGGATCGAAGCTCCACCAGAAGCTGCCTGAAGTCCACCAGTAGAAGTAGGGTTGAAAGCGATCGACTGACCTGTGATCGTAATACCGTTGCCAGCTGTGTATTCGCCTGCAGCTGAGAACTGTGTCCAGGTGACGCCACCTGTGACGCTGGTAACGATATAGCCTTGAGCTGCCTGAGTTGAGCCAGACTCTACGAAGGTGAAGTCACCGACTGCAGGAGTTGTCTGGTCAGTAGCGCGTGTCCACGCAGTAGTCTGAACGACGTAAATACCATTTTGGCTAGAGGTGCTCTGATTCTTGACGAGTACGCGATTTCCAGCTACGACTGATACACCGTCGATTGTCTGTGCGCCTACGAGTGTGATCGAGACTGTTGTAGCTGCAAGGACTGATCCCTTAACATTGAGACCCTGAGCTGTGCTATCGACGTAATTCTTAGTAGCTGCGTCCTGAGCTGAGGTAGGGTCAGCGAGGCCTGTGATCTTCTTAGAGTTGAAAGCGACGTTAGCTGCTGGAGCACCAAAGGTATCGAGTGTGAAATTACCTGGAGTAAATCCGTGAACGTGGTCTTCGTGAGCTGCAAGAGCGCCAGTACCGACTGCAGCTGTAGTAGCTGTGATATTAGAAGGCGTTACAGAAGTGAGCGCTGGTGTGCCGTGTGTGTGGTCAGAGTGAGCAACGGTGGTAGCTGTACCGTTTGATGAGCTAGCGCCGTTTGTTGTCTGAGCTGTGACTGATCCAAAGCCAGGGCCTGCGTGTGCGTGGTCTGCACGAGCGTAGTTAGTCGAAGTACCGTCTGCAGCTGATCCCGCGATTGAAACGGTTGTCGATTGTCCAGAGCCGAACGCTTCAGCTTGCTGCCAGCTTGATCCGTTTGAGTAATAGATCAAGTAGTTATCTGTGGCGTAGTAGAAAGTACCTGAGTTAGCTGAGCTTGCAGAAGGACGAGCTCCAAGAGTGCCTACTGTAAATCCACCTGTAGGGATCCAGCCGTTACCGTTGTAGTAAAGGAGAGTGTTAGAAGTGGTGTTGTAGTAGATCTGACCTGTTACTGGTGATGATGGCGCCGTTGCAAGATTCTGGATCTGCGCGTTAAGGAGCTGATTCTGGCTGAGGTCGATATTTACTAGAAACTTGCGTGACATTTCATCTCCTAGATGACGTAGGCAGTACCACTAAAGGCTGAGCTAAAGTTTATCAACATTTGATTCACTGAGGGGTAGCTAAAAGTACCCTCGACCTGAGTACCAGCGCTGTCGAATACAACAGCTGTCGGGTGTCCGTTGAGGTTATGGTTAATAGTCCAGGTAGCTGAAGAAGTACCCTGACTATGGGTGTAGAAAATCGTTGTCGATCCAGAAGGCCCTTGAAGCCCGACCGTAGCGATCGTTACGTTAGGTTGAGCTTGAGATAGCGTGAGGTTTGTAACCTGCTGGACGATCGTTACGTTTTCTGTGGTCACGAGACCCTCGATTGAGCGATCGTGAGAAATCCGTCAGACCAGTCGTAGTTAATCCCGCCACCAGAGGTAGCTTTAATGCCATAAGCGTAAGTACCGATAGGGATAGCTGCAGTCTGGGTACCAGTAACGCGATACGTTACTAATCCAGCTGTAGGCGTAGTCAGGGTAATTCCTGAGCCTGTCGAGATACCTAGCACCATAGAGTTATCGACCTGGTTGCGGATCTGTAGCTGTACTGAGTAGCCAGTGAGATCAACAGGGTTGCCTGAGCTATCTGTCGTAGTCGTAGTAAAGATCCAGTCGATACCTTGATTTACTGATGGGTTATATTGCGCCACTAGGCACCTCCTGGGTTAATGATAGCCGTTTGACACTTAGGACAATACGCTGTGCCTTTTGGTGATGGCATACGACAGCTCGGACAGAAATCAACTTTACTGGCGAGATATTGCATAGCTGGAGAAGCTACTGATAGCTCTGTAATCGCCCAGACCAAAGCGTCCATACGATCGGGAGAAGTACCAGAGTCAGGTGTCCAGCTGACCATCTGATCCTCGAGCTCGTTAAATCCTCCAACGTGGTGAACTTTGCCCTGCTCATAAAGAGCTGACACTGGCTCAGCTCGTACTTGCTTTCCCCTGGAAGCTGTTACTAGCTTGATCGGTACTGTCGGATCAACGTGACGAATAACAGAGCCGACCATATCTCCACCGTTATTTTTTTCAGCAACGATTCGATTAGCTTTGTATTCGTGATAGAGCTCGACAGCTCTTCTTGCCCAGCCGTCAGGAGAAGCTCGTAAGGTGCCGTCGTGGAGGACGTAATACTGCCCGTCCATAGAAACACCTGCGACCACTATTCCTGTCTCGTCTGAGTCCTCTCCAGAGGTCACTGCGGGGTCAATAGCGACGCAGATCTTCGTGAGATTGGGAGCTTCTGTCACCCTGGCGTCGTCGATTATCTTTCGCGTCCATAGTGCGCCTTCAATATCCTCGAGCAGTTCTCCGTATAGCTCCTGGCGTCCTAACCTGGTGCCGTTATATCGCAGTTGCAGCTCGATCAGAGCTTGAGGAGCTAAGTTAGCTGCGTTGTCAAAAGTTGAGCCTCGGACGATCTCTACTGAGCCATCTTTACGAGCTACGAGCGAGCGCACGAGAGCTACAGGCTTAGGTGTTGTCGTAACGACTGTGCGCGGGTGATCGCCTAGACGTAGGCCAAATTGCAGCTGATCCCAGGTATCTGAGTATCTCCAGGAGCTGAGCTCGTCACACCAGGCGCCGTGAAACTGTGGGCCACGCAGACGGTTAGGCTCGTCAGCTGAGAATAAGCGGATCAGTGAGCCGTTAGTCAGCTTGATATGTCCATAGGTACGGTTGTAGTCCTCGAGGACGCCATATTCGCGCAGTATCCCGATAATGCCAGAGTTACCTTCAGCGCAGACGTCTCGAACGTCACCAAAGGTAGGAGCTACGATCGCCCAGCGTGTGCCATTTTTAGTAGCTGCTTCCCAGGCTAGCCATTCAGCTGCCATACGGGTTTTGCCAGCGCCTCGACCAGCTAGATAGAGCCAGGTAGACCAGGGGCCTTCATTAGGGAGCTGTTCAGGCCTCGCTAGTGTCGCTTCCCACTCTGCTCTCCGTACTGCTGTGCTCTCGTACAATTTCGATAATCTGTCGAGCTCTTTCTCGTAAAAGGTCTCCGTCATAGGTAGTCACCTCCACTTTTGACTCTTTAGGTGCGTAAAGGCCCAGGAGCGTAGCTTCTTCTTTGAGCGCCGACATAAGGTGCGGGAAGGCCTGGAGATCGCCAGCTTCTACTTTAGGCCAGAGAATAGCTACGAGAGCTTCTAAGCGGGTTATATGGATCTGGCGGTACTCATTGACCGACTCCATTGGAGCTCGCTCTGTAGCTCTTAGCCAGGCTTCTCTTGCTCCTGTGTGTGTGGCGTATCCCAGCTGTCTTGCTATCTGCTCGAAGGTTTTACCCTGGGTGCGAAGCTGGACTACTTGGTGCTCACGCTCAAGGACTGCGAGATCCTTTTTGACTTTTCTTACGCGTTTGACAACGGTTTGTGTGGGATTGTCAATGTCAGGCATAAGCGTAACTGTACTGTAATCGTTACGACTGGTCTAAATGACACTTCTATACGCATTTGAATATAGAAGTGACCAGATCGCCTATCCCGTGAAGGAAGAGCTCAGGAGCTCTTATCAGCGATCGGTACTTTTAACTCGCCACGTAGCTGTAACTGCGAGCTGTAACTATCTAGTAGTTAGTAGAGCGCTTACTGGGCCTGAACGCTTTTCCGCGATACTTCCACCTTGAAGGATTCGATAGCCACTATTCATCTGCAGCTTGTTCAGAGTTGCAGTGAAGATTTAATAATAGCGCTTGATAGCGGAAGAAGAAGGATTCGAACCCTCGGGGCGCTAACCCGATCCCTTAGCAAGGGATTGCAATAAGCCACTCTGCCATTCTTCCTAAAAACCTCCCTGGTGCGCTTCGTGTAGAGGCGTGGGAGGTGTTGTTAGCTAATTGTAACTGCTTTCTCCATAGCTTCTAATCGAGCGTCAAGAAGGTCGTCGATACTGCTCTCCAGGAATTGACGCTTGCGCCAGTCCATACGGTTTCCGTATTCGTCGGTTTTCAGCTGAGCGTGAAGGTGTCCGATAGCTTCATCTAGCTCAGCTATTGAGACTTCCTCAGTAATGACCAGCGACATAGCCAGAGTTTAGCCTTGCTTACTTTGCTCCCGCTTAGCTCTGTAGCCTTTAACTTCGTCAGCTATGTAATAGACCTTTCGACCCTGGCGCTTTTTCCACTGGACTCTTCCCCTGTGTTGCAGCTGTCGGAGGTTATTTAGGGTGACGCCTAAATACTCAGTTACCTGGTCGCAGCTCCACCATTCCTGGTCGTCTACCACCCTGGCGCCTCGTTACTGACAGCTTTCTTTGAGCCTTTGATAGTGATTGAAACGTCGGTAGCTGAAATCTCGAGCGAGGTCTTTTCTACGCCGTCTTTGTTTGTATAGGTCGATACTCCGAGCTTGCCTGTAACTGTTACAGAGTCGCCTTTACGAAGCTCACGAGCTACGCCTTCGACCTTGTTACCCCAGACTGTAACCTTGAACCAGATTGGCTCGCCTTCGCCTTTAGTTTTGCTCCAGGGAGTATGAGCTAGTGAGAAATTGCAAAGCTCGTAATCGCCTGTCTGCTTAACCTCTGGGTCTGAGCCTAAGTTGCCTTGAATAATGATCTGATTCATTCTGCCTCCTTGAGTATTTTGACGGTGCCATCTTCTAGTAATAATGCGACTGATCCGTCAGCTCTGACGAGAGGCACCTCTGTCGGATCTTGCCAGCTGTGAACCATATAACCGAGCCTTTCAGCTACTGCAGGCTTGAGATGGATCGAGTCGGTTTTGAGGTTATGGCAGCCGTGGTGAACGAGCACCAGGTTAGCTACCGTGTCCTCACCACCGCGAGACCTGAGCTTACGGTGGTGAAACGCCATTGTCTCTTCAGCTGGGCAGTCGCAGTATTCGCAGTAATCCCCTGCGCGAGCTTTAACGAGCTCTATGACCTTTGGGTCGATCATTCTTCCTCGGTCTCTTCCTCGACCCATTCGTTAGGATCAACTGAAGGAATATCTACCTTTAGCGGGGAGATCGGCATAACGATTGTCATTACCCCTCCCGTCCCGTGCCTTGACAATGCTTACATACGTCGGCATAGCGTACCCCACACAACCCTAGTACCAGTAATGTTTTTGCCAGAATACCCAGGCGCTACAAGGAGCTCCATAACGCACTGTGACGTATCGGAGCCCAGCTTTCACCTGGACTAACGGATCTTTAGGCTTCAGCGGATAGTTGTAGTTACCCCAGGTCTGAGGTAAAAATTGAGCTATCCCGAAAGCTCCTGAGCTCTCGTTAAGAGCTTTTGGATTCCAGTGGCTTTCGTGCGTCCAAAGCTGATCGAGACAGGCGTATTGACGAGCTGCGTCTTTCCATTGGTGAGCTATGAGTACCTTGCTGTAGAGCTTAGGTGACATAGTGACGTGGAGAGCTGCTCTCATTGGAGCTACAGCTGCCTGGGCGCCTGTAACGTGCAAGAGTCCTACCGTAAAGGCTGTTAAAAGGACTCGAGCCTTAAATACTATGCGGAGACCTTTCCTCCAGATCCGCATACCCCGCAGGTGTTACCTGCATAAATCCATTCGCCACAGCTGCAGCGACTTATCTTTTTATCTTCTGTTGTCTGACTATTCATTTTCGTCCTCCTACGAGAGATAGCGAATAGAGTCCTTAATTATATCTGTAACGGTGAAACCCGCCAAGAAAGGTTAAGTGGCGGGTCTCACGGGAGCTAGGGTCAGGAAACCCTAAGCTCGTATTAGGCTCAAAGCAGGTAGAGCCTAAAGGTAGCGTCCAAATATGGACATATAACGCTGGCTAAGAATAATCGCTTTGGGATTAAGCTCATAATAAGACCTATTGTTAATCATTCCTGGGTGCTCAATATGAGGGTACTTAGTCACTATGCGCTGAGCTATTTTGATCGGTAACTGTGGGTGTTTTTGTGGCGCATAACCCCCAGCTTCTAATCCGAACTCGTGAGCTATGTCCTGTCGGATCTCTTCGTAATAATCCTGGATACTCATAGCCCCACGCACTTCTGCATAGTCCCCCAGCAATAGCCAGTACCTGTCCACCAGATATGGCTCTCAACCCAGAATAAACCGTAAAGAGCGATTAAAGCTGCAATAGTTACAACGATCTTGCCTCTGCGTGTGAGTCTCATTTAGCTAGTCCTATCCGTGAGAAAGTTTTAACAAGTGTTGAGCCGTCAGGCTTTTCTAGTGTTACTACGCGCTCCCAGTCAGCGTCGCCGTGATCGACGAACTTAACGTAATCCTGGGCAGCTTCGAGAGCTGTTTCGTAATACTTCTTCCAGACGACCTCACCGTCATTAGCTACTGAGATCGCGTGGAGTCCTGGTAATGCGATTATCTTTGCCATTATTTAATTACCCTTCGTATTTTCTTAAAGCTGAAGCTGAATACTCGTGCCGTGAAGCGCAGGTAGTACCTGGAATATCAACCGTGATACGTCCGTTTATGTCGATTTTTTTAATGGTGCCAATTCGACCTTGCCAGATCGTGCGCGTAAAAATTATTGTGTCGCCTACTTGTAAACCCATTACGCACCTACTCTAGAAAACACGCCACCAATTTCACGGCGTTTTACTTGAACAGCCCAGCAAGTAGAACAAGCTGTTACATACTGACTTGAATAACCCTCATTGAATACGTCAAAAGATTTTCCGCACTCGTGACAGTCTACGAACATTTTTCCCTGCTTTCTGTGGGGCTTTCCTGTCCCCTACAAGGATAAATGTAATGGTTACACCCCCAGAGTCAAGTAACCTGGCAAAGATTTTTAGATTTATTTTTGGGAGATCGTGAGATTTAAGCCAGGCTCGCCATAGCTTTTAGAGCTGTGGATCTCGACCACCTGAGCGTCGTCAAGATAGACAATTCCAGTCAAAGCGTCTAATACTGCTCGGATCAGCTTATCCAGGTCAGGTGGCACCGTCGGCATATCTCGCTTGACCGTGCGTGGCTTGAGCATAAAAAAATCCAGCTCCATAGCTACTGGGCCTTCGATCAACTTTGCGTGTTGAGCTTTAGCTGCCAGGCCAATAGTGGAGCGCCAGACAGCCAGAGCTGAGCCCTGGCTATGAATTACGCGTCCTTGCACGACTTTTAAGCTGCCTTGAGGGACAGGTAAGCCATCTACGCGGAAACTAATCACCGCGTAAGTATTGCAGGTTAAAGTACGAGTGTCACCACGTCAGCGACTACTTCGTGCTTCACTGTATCGCCGTTCACTAGGTAGAAATCGTAGGTGCCATTGTGGTCTGGGCCTGCGACGTCTTTAACGATCCAGGGTTGTCCGTTGATAGACACCTGGTCGCCGTACTGAACAGCTGCTGGAGCTACGATCTTTGTCATTATTCCTCCGTCTAGGTGTAATGATTACTGTAAGGGTACAGCATTTATGTAATCTGTGTGCGCTCAGACACACCCAGGAGCTCTCGGATTTCTTTTGGCATTGGAGAGCCTTTAGGGGCGTCGTCGGCAGTAAAGCGAGGTGGTAACACTGTCGGCCTAGTGTCAGAGCCTCTAGACCCCACTGGAAGGCTTTTTTGGGGTAAAGGCCCGTCTAGCCACCTCTCCTGATTCAGCCAGGTGCTAGCGTGAGCTGTAAATCCTTCTTCTCGATTCACGTCGTCACGGTAAGCCTGAGCAGCTTTGATGATTTCCTCAGCTGTAGCTTTCTTGATCGCTTTCACCCAGGCTGCGACAGCTGCGCCTTTAGCAGTCTTTCGAGGATAGGCAGTCCAGAAATCGTCGAATGATGAAGAGAGCTTTTTATTATCTTCATCTTCTTCTTTATCTTCCTCTTCATATATTGGCATTTGCTTAGCATTTGCTTGCCTTTTGCTACCGCCGATTGAACCATTTGCTGCTAATTTGCTTGACTTATCACGGATCTTGTCCAGGTCGCGCTCGATCCTGGCCTGCACCCAGATATTGCCTTCGATCTTAAAAAACTCAGCAAGGATCGGCTCAACAGCTTTCCACCGTTCAGCTGATAAACGAGCGACGTGCGCCAGGCGACCGTCGGTGTTGTCCAACGGTTTCCCACGTTGCCAGTAATTCATTAGCAGCAGTAAATAAGCTCCGTGCTCCTCTGTCGTTAGGTGAGCTGTGTCAGCCAGGTAGTCAGAGGTGTAGAGCTGCATATAAGGCAGCGAGGTCATTTATCCAACTCAATCGTTACTCTGTAACCGATAGTAGATAAAAACCCTACGACCTCGATAAAAGGCGTATCCATAAACATAAGCCAGGCAGCCTCTTCTAACGATAATTGCTTTTTCTTTTTCATTTAGATTTCTCTTTCATTTCCGACTTATGGCGATCTCGTAAAAGAGCTCGGGTCACGGCCTCTACAGTGACGTTAAAATCTTTAGCAATAAACTCGATACTCCAACCCTGCGCGATCATTCTTTTATATTCGTCTACTCGACTCATCTTTCCTCCAAAGCCTCGTGGATCATTGACCGACTAATTCCTAACTGCCCAAAATCTTCATACACTCTAAGCCTTGTAGCTGTCCTGCCACCGTTGATAAGCGCCTGGCGTTCCGTCGTATCCATACCACCCCACCAGCCGTAAAACTCGTGAGAGGCTGCATACGATAAACAGCTTTTCCATAATGGGCAAGAAGCGCATAAAGCTCTGAGGGGTTTAATGTAGATCTCAGGATCTGGGTATCTAATCTCCTCGAGCCTGTAAAAGACTTCGACGTCCATACCAGCGCAGGCTGCGTCTTTCCAGTTTATCTCCGTGTACTCGGGCAACCCACTTCTCCTGTCGCGTCGTAATAGCTGCAGTAATTGACGCAGAATATCGCGTCCTTTTCTGGAGCTGGTGGCGACTCGCTGGAGATGGCGAGCTGTTTAACATCTTCTAACCAGGCTATGCCTTGCTTAGCTATTTCTGGATCGTACTTAAAAACGCGACTCTTAATATCGCCCATCAAGCCATCACGAGGAATAGCCACTAGCGCTACGTTTTCGACTTCGTAGCCATTAGCTTCTAAAAGATACCCGTACAGCTGTACTTGCATTTTTTGTTGAGCGCTCGGAAAGTAACGCAGTGAGCTGAGCTTTGTCGTTTTCCAGTCCACCACCATTTTTTGATCTTTAATATAAAGATCGACGTGACCCTTGAGATCTCCCGCTATGAACTCTTGCTCGATCAGAAGATTCTCAGAGAAAGGATCCTGCCTAGCCATACTGTTAGCAATTCCTGAGTGGATAAAAGTGCCCAGGATCGCTGCGAGAGATTCCGTGTACGGATTTGTCTCTACAGTATTTTTAAGCTGGTGATACACCTGGCGCCTGCACCCACCAATTTGAGATGGGCCAATTTCTACCTGGGTCGAGCGATCCCTGGAGTTGTCGTAGGCCGTGAGTGACTTTGCTAATAGGTTAGATAAGTCCACCAGGCAGCCCCTTTGCAGCTATAGCTATCGCAGCTGTTTTCGTCCGTCGGCAAGCTCCGTAATAATCCGAGCTGATATTTGTCGGCTCCTCCAGAAAGTCAAGCTCTCTAGCTATTCGCTGACGCCAGTATTGCTCGAACCGTTGCGCCAGGATCTCAAAGCTTAGCCCGCCGTCTACTTCTGTAAAGAGAGCGTCATTTTGGATATAGCTTAAAGCTTGATCGTGCATAGCGATTGGATTCATTTTGTTTTCCTAACTATGTCTATAGCTACGAGAAAGTCGAAGCAGGGCTCGTGTTTAGCTTTTTTTGTTTCAGCCCAGCGCTCTTTGCATTTGTCGCAGACGAACTTCAAGAGCTTCTTTTCCATTTTTTTGCGAACGCGCTTAAACCTCATAAGTCGAAACCTGCTCGCACGAGAGTACCGACGGATCGAGCTAAGTCGATCTGCGTTTTGATTCGTACCGAGTTAGCCCTGGCAGCTTTAACCAGGGCGTCAGCTTCTCCCATTTTGATATGCAATAGCTGGTTTTCGATAAGCGCCATATCCTCACGCTCCTGCACGGTGTAATTCTTACCGTTAGGAGCTGACTTAGAAGCTAGCGCTATTCGAGACTTAGCTATAGCGATCTCGTAAGTTGATTTTGTAAAAGCGTAGTTATTCTCAGCTGCGACGAGATCCGTGTGGCTTTCGTCGAGTAGGTCGCTGAGCTTCTTGAGCTGTCGCTCCACCCCACCAGGGGTAGTTACTGGCTCACTCATCAGAGTCTGGTACAGCTGCAAGCTTACGATTCTCGATCTCCAGCACCTTCCAAGTGTCAGAGCTGTAGCCGAATGGATCTGGCTCCAGGAGATAGCCTGAACGCTCAAGCGCTTTACCGAGCTCTACTGCGTCGATCTTCAGCTCTTTAGCTACTCGATCGACAGCTACCTGCTGATAGTTGATAGCTACTAGCCAGCCCATTGAAGGCTCGAACTTCTTTTGCTTGTCGCTCACTTTGTTACCTCCTCTGGTAGAGCTGCAGCTCTAGCGTTGATCGCGTCTAAAATTGTGGTGCCATTGACCTTCATCTCGTGGAAATCCTTTTCCCGAGTCCAAAGCTCACGCAGCTTTGCGCGATCTGTTGTAGCTGTAATCTCAGCCAGGATCGCCTGACCGTAGATAACCTCATCTTCTGTAAATACTCGAGCTACAGCTTTAGGCTTTGGCATTGTTGCGAGCGCAGGCTTATCCGTTGTCTTTTCCTGGCGGTTACGAACCTCCTCGGAGCTGGCAATACCTTTACGAGTATCAGCTGCTAAAACAGCAACTATGGCCCTCCCCCAAGCAGCCGTTTCCGCGTTCTGCACCTCTGAGTCGCGGGTGAAATTGGTAGGCCCTGGGATTGGCTCCCAGGCCGTGCCGACACCTGGACGAAGATCCTCTGGGTGACGGAAAGCTGCTGCTGTGTAGACGATCCAGTCTTTGCCTGCTACCTGGACGAACTCGTACTTGACTTGCTGAAGTGAGCCTGTAGGGAACTTTTCTCTAAACTCGACGATACGGGTAGCTACGTCGATATAGTCCAACGGGCCTTTATAGTTTTGAGCCATTTTTTGCCTCTTTTGTGTGTGGAGCTTCTATTGAGCTCGGTCGGGTGTAATCTATCCCGAAAATTACGCCCCTGGCAAGTACCGTGTCGGGTGTGTCTAGCCTGTAAGGAGTGGGAGACTATGGCTATGGCCTTTTCATCTGTAGAGATTATTTTGGGTGGACTTTCTGTGAACGTCCAGACCGAGCTGACATATCCTGACGGTCTTGACGACCTCACTGCTCGCACTCTTTCAGTGTTTAAGGAAGCTGTCGCTACAGCTAAAGCTAACGACATAGATATTACGGTGATGAGCCTTCACACCGATTTTGCCGACCCAGACGACGACTAAAAAAAGCCCCCACCGTTAGGCAGGGGCTCAGATCCCAGGCGACTAGGCCTCGTCTGGGGTCTTTTGCAAGATCGCGTCGCACTCGTCCATCAACTTCTTGAGCGCAGCTCGATCCCTGTAACAGCCTTTGAGGATTTCACGGCCTCTAGCCTTTTCCTCAGCTGTGCAGTAACGTCCGAGATAGTCGTCGTTGATTCTTTCCATATCATTCCAGCCGACGTAATCCCACTGGCGAAACGCTTGCTCCCTACAGACTTTAATCTGTTTGAGAGTCAAAGAGATCTTCCAGTATTTTTTACCAGCATTTTTACCACCCCAGGCGCTTTTGTCTAAAGCTGTCCAGAAACCGTGATAGTGCCTATCCTCAACAGGATTAGCGCACGATTCCAGCATTGGGGTTAGCTGATTGACTACTGTCCAGTTCATATTCACTTTGTATTTCATATATCACCTCCTCTCTTTCATACCCTAATTATACTTTTTGGGTTTTTGAGATTAGAGATTTGTGGCGATAGCTACGCGTAGTGATGACGTGACACGCCGTTAAATAAAAATACTTGACAACGTAAAACACTGACTTCAGAAATAAAAAAAGCCTCGTCCTACGGTTTTTATTACCGTAAAAGGAGGCTGATTTTATGCACTTATGGGTCAATATCGTGCTCTGGCACTCTCGGGGGCTACCAGTGTGAACCTATGTACTTGTCCTGCCTTTTGGCATTGGGCGTAACTTACTACGCCAGCTGCAGACCTTCGCTCGTATCAAGATACGACACGCGCTTTATTTTCTTGCTGATGTCCTCGAAGTCTGTTGTCGTCGGCATTTCTTGATCTACCCAGGGCAAGTTAGCTTTACCCAGGTTAAAGGCCCAGATCCCTTGAGGGGTTGAGCAGATATAGATAGGGGCCATATTCCATTGAGCAGCTGCTTCGATTAAACGATCGAACTTAGATTTCTCGATCAGAAGCTTGTCGTAATGAGTCCGTCGGCATTTAAGCTCGACATAGATAGCACTGTCTTTTGAGTAGCAGTCCCATACAGAGTAAGGATCTTTAGCCTGGGTAAGATCGTCGTAGCCTAATTCGCGTACGAAGTTGAAGAGCTCTTTCTCGGTCACTTGTCTAACCAGACTTTGTAAGAAGCTGTTGTCCGTCCCTTAACAGGATCGACGAAGTGCAAGCGCTGTGACGGAGTGGCGCTGGCTGCAAGCATTACGCCCGCATACCGATTATCACTTTCTGTCGATCCTGTTTGGTAGACCGAGCCTAACCCATTAGGTAAGGCCCACTCGTTATGGGTGTGATAGTGACCCACGAAAACGTCTCTAAACTCCCAGGGATAGCTGCCAGACTGCCATCTAGCGACGTGCTGGACGATCGCACCAGGAGAGGCAAAGCCGTTGCGACCTACTTCGTCACCGTGAATTAGGAGCGCTCGGTATCCTGGGCCTTTTCCTGTTGGATCTGGGATATGGACTCGCTGTATATCTTCTGGACATTCTTGCCAGGTGAGTCGTTTCTCTTGTGCCAGTAGCTGTCGAGCCAATTCATAACACATTCGATCAAAGTTATCGCTACGAGGAACATTGTCCCGCTTACTACCAATACGTCCGTGATTACCCCATTCTGGAACTACAGTGACCTTATTATAGTTTGTTAGGGCATATCGAACGACGTCCACAATTAGCTTAGAGACCGTGACATATTGCTCAAAGAGTGTCGCGTCGATCTCGAACGCTTGTCCAGGGAAGTTAAAGAGTCCCTCGATCATATCCCCGCCGAACATAATGACGCAGTCATTGACTGGGTGGTCAGCTCGCATAATGTCGGTGATACTGACAGCTTTTTCAGCAAAGCTCATAACGCGTTGGTGCATTACTTGAGAGTTATAGCTCGGAGTTTTCTTTGCGCCTTGCCAGTCGGTAAGGTGCCAGAGAGCTACTTCAGCTCGCTTTTTACTTTTGACAGCTTCTCGAGGTTTAACTGGGAGGATCGGCCCCATAGCTAGTACAGCGTCGTGAGCTGCCTGGTGGGTAACTTCGACGAGCTCGTTAGTGCGCTGCTTAGCCTGGAGAAGCTGCTGCTGAACGCGCATAAGCGCCTGGCGTAGCTCTTTAACGTCGCTTGATTCGATCCCCTCTGGGAGATCGTTGAACTTACCCTCTAAGTCCACGGTCTACGATTTCTTTGTAGTGGTGTAGGTATCCGTATTTATCGTTAAAACTATCTTCGTGACCTGGATTGTTGAAGAGTCTAACTGACTTGAGAGCGTCCATAAGGAGCGCGACCTCGTGTGCTTGTATGTCGTCGATCCTGAGAAGGGCTCCCCAGATTCTGCCGATTGCTGTAAAGGCTTGCTCAGCGTCTCCATAGTGGTCTTGCCTCTCTTCTAGGATTTCTTCTACTCTGTCGCGCATATACACTCATTACGTCGGTGCTTGTAGATTGTGTTTTCAGAGAGGGTTAGCCCCTCGGATTTAACTGCTCGACTAATAACATAAGGGCTTAAATTGCTAGCAATAGCTGACTCAAGAGCTTTACGGTTTTTATCATCTAGTGAAACTAAAAGAGTGCTAACGCGACACTGATTCTTAACAGTTGCCTTTTTTTTGAGAGCTGCTTCTAAGTCCATAGCAGCGGAGTCTATATCTAAATATGAGATAGAGAGTTACGACACGCTATAGCAGACCTTCGTAAGCTAAGTCAAAGGCGTCGCACTGTGCGTCTACGTCACGGTACAGCGGGATCAGTACGGTGACAGGAGTGTCCATTACTTCTGCTCCATATTGTTAGCGTACGGTGTGACGATATGCGACTCAGGCATAACGTTAGGCTCAGTAGACGGGCTGTGGGGTACAGCCCCGCCACCGAGAGCTGCGACAGCTACTAGGACAAGATGATGAGCGTCGGTTGAAAAGTTGCAAGCGCTCCAGGTAGTCATAGCCGTACCTGACGCTAGAGCTACAGCTTTAGGGTTAGAAATCGGTATGCGGATCACGATAGATCCTTCATCATCTGCGTATAGGTAGCCTGGCCGATCAAGCCCGTCACGGGCAGCTTTTTAGCTTTTTGGTAGGGCTTTACAGCTGCTAAATCAGCTGTAGTGAAGGTTGAGTTTTGAGCTACTGAAGGTATAAGCCCAGCCTTGAAGAGAGCTTTTTCGACTGCGAGCGCAGCTGGGGTTTTATCTCCGACCTTGATATTGGTGAACGGTGGAGCTACGAAGGTTGTCGTCGATTTGGTGACAGCTGGCGTAGAGCTGTGAGTCATAGCCATTCCTGTACCAGTCATAGCTGTAGCTCCAGCTAGACCAGTAGCTACGAGCTTATTTGTGCCGACGGATTGAGCTGGCTTGACCGTCGTTTCGTAAGCTGGACGACAGACAGCCAGGACATAAAGGTAGGCACGGTGTCGTAGATAGCAGCCGTCGCCGTTATTCTGGTGAGTGACTGAGTTTTCTGGGCCAGTGTTAAATCCGACAGTGGTAATGCCGTCCCTAGAAGCTGCAACGACGAGCTCAACGTGATCTGCCTGACCATTCCCTGACCAGCTAAAAAACACTAGGTCGCCTGGCTTAGCGTCGTACTTGCCGACTACTGCACCCTTAGCTTGAAACCAGGCAAGCCCAGCTGGGCAGTAGGCAAAGCCTTTAGGGGTTTGAGCTGCTACCAGGTTTGAGAGATTGTTTTGAGCGAATACCCAGGAGATACCCATAGCGCAGTAGGGCTCGTTAGGGATCCCGTACCAGTCACCGTACGGATTCTGGTTATTAGGCCCCTCGACGAACCCCACCTGCTGTTGAGCAGTTGTAACAATATCTAAAGCTGTAGCCACAGCCTTAGTCTACTTTGTAGTCTTTGGAGTTTCCTCAGCGACGACTTTGTTAGCTTCAGCGATCGCAGCGTCTACAGCTGGAGCGACGATTGAAGCTGGAGCTCCTGTCTGGGCTGAAATTGTGTTCACGAGAGACTTTGGATTGACCTTAGCCAGGATAGGCACGAGAAGCCCACCAACGAGTCCACCGATAACGATTTCCTTCGCAGTGTGAACCTTGCCTGGGAAAGAGTAGGTAGCGTAAGCAGACGCGATTACGCCATAGAGGTAGTGCTCAATAAGAGCTTTATTCTGAGCCGATAGCTTGATCTTCATTTGATCCCTTTCCAGAGATTAGGTTGCGGACGTACTTTTCTGCCTCGAAATCAGAATAAGCAGCGTGGTGGATTCCACCTACTCCTCTGTGGTGCTTTTCGCATAGCCATTCAAGGTTGTCTGCTGATTCTACCCAGGCGCCGACTTCATCTGGGTTAGAGATTCCTGGGTATGCAGCTTCGAGCCACTTGAGATCGACCCCGTTTTGGAGGCTGAACTCGACGTGAGAGTGGTGAAGCTCTAGTCCTCCATAGCACTCAGAGAAATCTTGACGAGCTCCTCCGATAGCGCAGACTGCTGTGGCTTTAGTGCGCTCGCGGTAAGCGTTGAAGTCTTTGTAGTGCGGGTCGTCCGTGCGCTCAGGGTGCGCTGGATAGTGGACGATATACGAGTTAGTAACTTTTTGATCGTGAGCCTCCATTTAGAGCTCTAACTTTGTCTTAATGACAGCCTGGTTGATCTGAAGCTCGTGGAGAGCTTGATCCTGACGGTTGAGCTGATCCTTCATAGATCCCCCACCGTTTTCGTAGAGCTGGTATTCGATACGAGATAAGCGCTTGTCCATCTTCTTGAACATACGGTTAAGCCAGAAAATCGGTGCTCCTATGATAGCCACGCTCTCGAGAACAGCCCAGATAGCGTTTGAGACCGTGTTAGCGTTATTCCAGAACAGCATTTGCGCCCTCTCGGGTTATTGTGATTATGACCAGGTAATAGTCTTAATTGTACCTGTTGAGTCCACAATTTTTAGAGTGTTAGTAGTGCTGTTAATCCACATATCCCCATTACGACGGTTAGTCGGATCTGTAGCTACGACTGGGACGGTGAAGCGCTGAGCTGTCTCAAGCTTACGAATACGCGAGAGAATATCGTCGATCATATCCTTGAAAGCTGGTGGAAAGTTTAGATAGGACATAAGTACCTCAGACCGTCGATAGTGAGAGTGAAATTGTAACGAGCTCTGGGGAGTTGCTTTCGCCAGCTACTACTGAGAAGGCTGTAATCCGATAGACGGTATCGAGCTGAGAGGTGAAGCGATCGTCCAGAATACGGATACGAGCGTCGTCGCCTACTTCATACGATCCGAATACAGGATCCAGGGTAGGTGGCAGGGTGATCTTGATGGTCGTCGGCGGGTAAGAGACGATAGCTACCTGAGCTGCAGCTAGATTAGATAAAAGAGTCGGATCTGCAACGTCGCTGTAATTAGCCTGCTCTTCTAAGATAGGCCAGCCAGTAGCGATCTTTGAGCCGTCGTAAGCTGTAACGATCAGCTTGCCAGGGTTAGATCCAGCTCCGAGCGCGTAGAGGTAGTTAGCAGCTGTAATACCGTCCTCGGGCCAGGTGTACTCGGTGATATTGCCTGGAAGCTCGAATACAGGGATCGAGGTTGAGGTCGGTGAATAGACCTTGCCGTAGCGTGGGTAGCCCAGGCGTAGAAGTTTTGCTGGGTTTCCGTTTGAGTCGTAGTAGACCTGGATATTGAAGTCAAAGCCTGTAGCTGATTTGGCGAGATCCTGGATAGCTGCCAAGACTGTTTTGTACTCGTAGCCATAGAAAGTACGGTTAATCAGGACGCCAGAGGTCTCAGATCCGACAGCGATCCCGATATTGCCGTTAGTGACTGCGTTAGCGTTATTTACGATCGTCTGAACAGCTGTGAGCTGATCGGTATTGTTGAATACCGTGTCGGTGGTAATGCGACGACGATTCCAGTAGGACTCGAACTCGCCAGCGTTGAGCTTGATCGACTGAGTTTTGGAGCTGTACTCACGATTCCAAAGCACCCCGCCCCAGACCAAAGTACCGTCACGATCGACATAGACAGCTGTGCGTCCTGGGATCGTGGCGTTAGCTACGTTGAGCTCAGCTGCTTTAAGTCCTGCCAGCTGTAACTCAGCGCTGAAGGTGCCAGGCGAGTTGAGCTGCTGGGAGAATTGAACCTTAGTAAGCGGGAGCTCAGCCAGGATCGAGTTAGTCAGTAGGTCGGCAAAAAGATAGCGATACTGTGCCATAGCTACCCCCTATATCGACCGTGAATAAACCCTACTGCGATCCCGCTAGCGAACCCGAGAAAGGCTAAGAGCATTAAGAAAGAGCTGAGATCTCGTCAGCTGTAAGACCGAGCTTAGCAAGCTTAGCCTGGGCTGAAGCTAGTGCGTCGGCTTTAGCCTTAGCAGCTGCTTCTTCAGCCGCTAAACGAGCTTCATATTCAGCCTTCATTTTTGCCATTTCAGCGGCTTCATCTGCAGTCATATCACGGGTGATAGAGCTGCCAGTTGAGCAATCTACCTCAGTAATTTGTGGTGTATCAGCCATTATTTCTCCTTAGTTAGATTCCCTGACGAATTGTGCCATAAAGTGAAAAAGTTGCATATTGCGCAAAATTGCCACTAGAAGGCGACCAAGAAAGTTGCGTAATTGGGCTAGTGCTTTTCCATAATAACGAAGCAGTATTGAAACCGTAGTTATTAGTTGAATTATTTGCAGCATTAACGAAAAACTCGAAATTCTTATATAAAGTTGAAGAAGAGTAATTGTAAAAGTTTATAATAATACTGTTGAAAACATTCGCGCCCCAATAACTGGTATTGGCTGTGGCAAGGCGAGTGATGTAATAAGGGTTAGTAGAGTTGCTTGTAGTGGCTTCTAGATAAGTTCCATAATCTGTAATGGATTGAAATAAAGCAGTTCCACTGTAAATATTTGCCGTACTACCGTTAATTGTTGAATAAAGATAAGAACCATTATAAGAGGTTTGATCTTTATATGAAATAACTACTCGAAGATCGGTAAAGTTTTGCGGGATATTGTTAAAAGTTACCGCGCCAGTAGAACCGCTCAAAGTTTGTGTGAATATAGGTTGATAAAAAACGCTCATTAGTAAGAACCCACATTCGAGGTAGTAATGCCGTAAAGGTCAAAGCGTGTAGCAGCTGTCCAGTTGTTAATTGGATTACTAATTTTAATATTTGTAATTGCGCTGGTGCTATTCCATACACCCATTATTTGACCCATATTGTTTGGGGCAAAATTGCAGACGAAACCATAAATTGAGTTCATAGTTTTATATTTACCAGTATTGGAATAATCAAGAAAATCCACGATTGTATTCGTGTGAAAGTTTTGACTAACTGCGTTGTCCATCAAAACATTGTTAATGACCATTTGGCTTCCTGAATAAAAAGAAGCGGTACCACTTTGCGCACCTGCCCCATTAACTGCGTAAGTATTCCAGCCATTTATATTGTAATTTGCGGAAGTAGCATCTCCGTTAAGAGTGCAAAAATCTCCGTACCAGTTTGAGTTTCCCGGTGCGTTGATTCGTGAAAAAACGCGCAGTTGTAAATGAGCAAAGTTTTGAGGGATATTTGAAAAAGTAATATTACTCGCAGGAGTTGTATTTACGATACTAGCGATAGGAAACATACTCATTAACTTGCACTCCTTACGCCATAAACCGCGAATTGTAAAACTTGAAGTTGGCTATTACCGCCAGGAAAGAGTAAATCGAACTCTGTAACCGCAGCTGTGCTACGCCAACACATAGTATCCATTTCAGAATAAGTTGTACCGCCACCAGCAGTATCATTATTAACTTTTTGTAAGAAAGTTTTATAGGTGGTCGTATTTGCATAATTAAGAAGATGAATTGTAATCGTGCAGGGAATACCACTTACAAAATTAGGACCTGCGCCCGCGCCGATATTGTTGTTAGCAACGCTACCGCTGATTACGCTTGAGTTTTGCGCTGCTCCATAAACCATTGAATAATTTGTTCCGCCGTCACCGTTGATTCGTGACCAAAAACCTGTTGCAGTATATGAAGCATTAGATTGAAAAGTGCATTGAATAATCAGATCACGATAAATCTGTGGAATATTTGTGAGGCTAGTGTTACTAGAACCCGAAGGGAAAGAGTTGTAGTAAATAGGAATGATTGCGCCCTTTTCGGCACTGGCGGCAATAGCAGGAATAACGCCCATTATGGAGTCACATCCCCTACTAGATTCCAAGTATTTGAGCCTCTATAAATTAAGGTAGCAAAAGAATTTTGCGCACGAAGTTTTAGCCCTGGAGTTGTATTAATTGTTACGCCAGAAGCGGCAGTAACCGTTACCTGACCTGCGCCATCTTGAATTAACTGAATTTGTGTTCCAGCAGTAAAGGCAACTGATGATGAATTGGGAACGGTAAGTGTAATTGCCGAAGCGTTAGATAGCGCAACAACCTTAGTAGCATCTGCCAAAACTAAAGTATATGACGTTCCCGATTGAGCATTAAAGTTTACTGGCGCATAACCCGTAGCATACGAAAGAGAAGTCCAGGCTGTCGATCCGTTGCCGATCTTGATAAGCAGGGTGTCGGTCTCGAGGCCGATTTCACCAGCTGCCAAAGTAGGGTTAGTAGACGTCCAGGAAGCTGCTGTACCGCGACGTAGCTGGATCTGGGTAATGACCGCCATTATGGAGTCCCTCCGTCATAAGTCTGTGAAGCTGTGGTCGTGGGATCGCCACCGTCGTATGGAGCGATACTATCAAATCTGCCTGCGTCTATCGAAGTGACGGTCGTAGTGCCTAATTGAATCCAGGCTGAACCTGAATAGACGAAGAGAGCACCCTGGGTCGTATCGTAATAAACGTCGCCAGCTCGAAGCGTCGGAGTAGTCGGAGCGCTTGCTAAGGCTGGGTGATTGACAGGATCTAAAGCTAGTTTGCTCACGCTGTTAGATCACCCACGATTAGCCAGTTATTAGAAGAGAGCTGAATAGCTGTAGCGAAGGAGTATGTCGCTCTGAGCTTGACGCCAGGAGTCGCATTAACGGTTACGCCAGATCCACCCTGAAAAGTGACTTGACCAGCACCGAGCTGTACGAAGCTGAGCTGAGCACCTACTGGGTAGGAGATTGAGCTAGCTGGTGGCAAAGTGACGGTAATAGCTGAAGAGTTAGAAAGGGTAACGAGCTTGCCGTTATCAGCTAATACGGTTGTATAGCTCGTGCCTGTCTGGGTGTTGATAGCGATATTGGTGATACCAGCTGTGAGGTTACTGGTAACGGTTGGTCGGACGTCGGTGATATTGGCATTGGTGATCGAGGTCGCGTTAGCTGCGACATAGACCTGGGCCAGCGCGATCGAGTTATCTGGTGTAGCTGGGACGGTAGGAGAACTAGCTGGTGTGCCAGTGACGACGTTCACTACGACGTTATTGGTCGATCCTGTGTAATAAGAGTCATTGACCGTAAGGCATACGAGGTCGATACGAGGATTAGTTGCGTTAGCTGTGGCGATCGCAGCCGTGCTAGTCGCGTCGTTATAGACGGTGTAGACACCCATATTGGCCTGGGTTGTACCGACGATAGCTGCCCAGCCAGAGGCGATTAGCACTGACATACCTGGAGTGCCATTTTGAGTAACAGCTAGTGAGCTCGCACCGATAATTCCAGTGGTGCCAAAGATAGCCTGCATACTGAGGCGATCATTTTCAGCTGGGTGTGAGCCGTTTTGTAACCAGCTAGGGGGTGTGCGAAGTGTCACTCAAGTCTCCTAAATGTATGCGTTATTCCATTGTACCGTTGCCTGGGTTGCACCGATAACTGACGACGTGCCTGTGAAGTAGAAAAGATTACTACCTGGCGTGGCACCGAACCAGGAGGACGATCCTTTGAGCAGATTTCGAGCTGGATTTCCGTTAAGGCTGACGACTCGGTTGAGCAGGTCGATCGTAATAACGTCCGACTGAGCCATAGTGTAATTAAAGGAGAGAGCTGCGTTGGCTGTAAATGAGCCGATAGCTGGGTTTGTTACTGGCCCGTTAATCGTAATAAACGGATAAGTGGTAGTCCACCCGCTGTTTTGTACGCTGAGGTTTCCTGTCAGCGATCCCCCACCGTAAGTCATATTGTAAGTACGGTTGTAAGTACGACCCACGATAGTCGTAGGGAGCATAGATCCAGTCTGGCTGGTGTAATCGTAATAACGGGGATCTGGGCAGAAAAACTCGAACTGAGCTTTGATCTTGCCATAGGTGTAGTCAGGATCGACCGTGACTAAGCTTCTACGGACTCGAGCGTTGATATATTGGAAATTATCGCTCGGAGCTAGCTTAAATTGAAGCGGGCTGGTGCCAGTCTGTTGAGGAAGCAAAGCTGCCTGAAGCAGGTTGTAGTTAGCTGAGGCGCTTAACCCATTACCCGACATAATCTGAACGTTCATAGTGATCGTACGAGCAGACAGAAAATCCCGACCACTGATAGCGCCGTCCAGGTAGCCTCGATCTGAGTCCTGTACACGAAGCATAGGAAGGGCGTCTAAGCCGTCTACGGAAAGGATCTGGTATGGAGAGCTGGCCCCACCGAATACAAAGCCGTTAAAGGCAAAGGAATAGGGATTTAACGAGGTTACTGTGCTCACATTGACACCAGCCCGAACTTAGCCATAGAAAGAAGTTTATTCTGAATATCAGCTGGAGCTGTCGATCCGTCCACCGTGATAGGAGCGCTGATATTTATTTGAGGAGCTCCAGCTGCAGGAATAAAGACTTTGTTACCAGAGCTGTCGGTCGCTCCCTGGATAGCACCGCTAGAAAGCTTTGTACCTCCCGTGAAGGTGGTGCCAGCAGTATCAGTCTGTGGAGTAGCTGACGGTGTGTAGGACTGAGGCACGGTAGGTACGCCAGGAGGTGCGACATAAGTTGAGCCAATTCCTGAAACGCTACCGCCTAAACTGCGAATCTTTGCAGCTGCAGCGTCAAGTTTTGTCATAAGATCTGTAAGCTGCTTATCCGTGCTATCTGAAATAGCCTTGATCGACTTGTCATAAGCGTCCTGGGCAGCGTTAAGGGAGTTAGTAAGCGTGTCCTGGGCTTTAGCCAAAGCAAGATCACGAGCGTTAGCTGCGTCAGTCTGAGCTTTGTTAAGAGCTGCCTGGGCTTTAGCCAAAGCGTCTGTGTACTTAGACTGCTCGGTAGCGAGATCTGCCGTCAGATTAGCTTGGTTATCAGCTAGCTGCTTCTGCATATCTATACCGACCTGGGCATACTCTTGAGCCATAGCTTGAGTAGCAAAAGTCGTACCGTTATTCATTGTGGTAGCGAGCTGAGTGAGACCGTCTTGAGATACTGAGTCGATCTTGCTGTACAGGCTCTTGATCTGCTCCGCTGTCTCAGGAGTAGCGTTAAGTACAGCCTGGGCCATCTGATCGCCCACGTCTGGGCCTTTAGCGATAACCTGGTCGATAAACGATTGTGAGTAACCCTGGGCTGCGAGGTTTCCAGCGTCTTTTTGGAGATTGAGAATCTTGTTGAGCTGATCCTGCATAGCTCCGACGAGGCCACCAGCAGTAGCTCCACCGCTAGTAAAGAGCGTGGCGAGGTCGATCTTTGTGGCGCTTTGCCAGGCACCAGTCATAGCGTCGATCGACTTCTGAATAATTGCCTGGCGCTTATCGTCTGCGTTTTGCTCGATCTTTACTGCGTTATCAGCTGCCTTTTGTTGAATTGCAGCTATAGCGTCTTGATGATTTTGCTCGATCGTCTCGACAGCCTGGTTATAGGTTGTCTGAGCTGAATCCATCTTGTCCTGGTAAGCCTGCTGAATATCAGCGTAAGTCTGGTTGTATTTATCTTGAGCGTCTAGGCGCTTAGTATTGAGATCTTGCTGAGCTGCGTCCATCTTGTCTTGACGATCTTTGAGAGCAGTCTCGTAGTCAGTCTGAAGCTTTGTCATTTCAGTCTGAGCTTTAGCTAGCGCGTCAGCTTGCTTCTTCGCTGCAGCTGCAGCCTTCGCAGCTCCCTTATCGACGTTTCCACCTGGGACTAGGCCAGTAATATCCAAAGGCTCGCCTGAGCTGGTGCCTCCAGCTTTAGCTAGCTGATCCTTGATATTAGGGAACTTTATGTCAATTTTCTTATTAGCTAGACCGTCGAGCTTGCTACTGAATCCACCAATATCTTTAGCTGCGCCATTGACCGCGTCAGCTATGCCCTTAAAGTGTGAGCCGATAAACGGAAGGTGAGTAGCTCCTTCAACTACTTTACCGATAGCTCCTACCAGGTAGCCAAAGGCGTCTATAACGATCTTCAAGGCGTCTACGGTGACTTTTCTGAAGGTCTCTGAGCCATTCCATAGCTTGACGAAAGCTGCGACCACTAGGCCGATTGTGGCGATTATTGCGATCAGTGGAAGGTTAGCTGCGACCCAGGCTGCAGCTTGAGCGTAGAGAGCTGCCGTTACATTGACAATAACAGCAAGGAGCACCGTGCCGACTACCAGGGCGATAGCCTCCATAGCTCCTTTGTGATCGCCTAGCCACTTGAGAGATCCGATAAACCAGCTCTCAAGCTTTGTAAGAATAGGCAGAAGAAGGTTTCCGATCTTTTCTTTAAGATCCTCAGTCTGAACGCCGATAATCTGCATTTTGCCAGCGTAAGTTTGAGCGTAAGCAGCAGCCTGTCCACCAATTTTTGCATTTAACTGGTCAAAGGCTTTAGAGATCGCTTCATTCTTAGGCAGGTGAGTATCGAGGACAATTCCGAACTCACGGAAAGCTCGAGCTGCACCTGTGGTACCGCGTGTAAGGGTTGAAGCAGCTGTAGCTAGATCTTCGTGCTTGAGGCGAGCGTAGTCTGCAGCTACGGACATAAGCCTGGTGGACTCAGTGACTGATCCAGTCGCTGTAATCATCTTCGTAAAGGCGTCGCGTGTGTCGTTAGCCTTAAATCCGAGAGCCCCCATTGACTCTGTGGATTTCATAATAGCTTCACGGTTAGCGTCGGTATTGACCTTCGCGTTATTCATAGCTGTACCGAGAGCAGCTACTGAAGTCTGAGCTGCTTCAGCTGCCTTTACAGAATCCTTGAGAAAGCCCTCGAAGTCGGTAATACCTTTTTGCAAAGCTGAGCTGGCAAAGGTACCGAGCATAACTGTCTTGAGCCCAGCGAACTTAGTGCTGGCTGTATCAGCTGCAGCCGTGATGTTTTTGATACTGGTCGTAGCTTGATTGACGCCAGCTTGGACGCCAGAGGTCTCAAGATTGACGGTGATATTTAGTGGAGGAATCTCGCCTGCCATCTGCTATCCCCCCAAAGGCCTAAATGAGTACGCCAGAATCTGACTGAGTTGTCCTGACGAAACCAGTCCCGAAAGAGCAGGCTCCATATATGGGTATTTTACCCCACTTGCCCAGTTGCCACCGCCTAATTCGAGGTGACGAGCATAGATAGCACCAGCTCCGACTTCAGCTGAGTAACTACCGAAACCTTTACGACTCGAACTAAAAGTCATAGAGGTTAAAAGATTTCCCGTACCTCTGTTAGGGCCTTCACCGCTGCGTGGCCCGATATGCGGGTTGTATCGGTAATACTGATTGCCATTACGAGCAGTAACGCGCACTGGAGGGTTAGAAGCTGAATCAGCGTTTTTCTTTGCGTTGATATAAACCTGGCGAGCTATCAGGGACATAGCTCCATTAGCTGCCTGGTCAAAGCGAGCAAGCCAGCGCTGCATACCAGCCTGAAACTCAGCAAAGTTATCACTCACCGCTGCGCCTGCTCCATCTTCTCGTTTTGCACTTCATCTAGGGTATCAGCGATAGCT
>Ga0208253_1000104_pt1 | contig 38127 bp, 63 predicted proteins | sample CryBogCBE10Oct08_FD_184573 | JGI IMG/M metagenome (GOLD analysis project Ga0208253, IMG submission 184573) | Freshwater microbial communities from Crystal Bog, Wisconsin, USA - CBE10Oct08 (SPAdes) | ecosystem: Environmental > Aquatic > Freshwater > Lake | place: Crystal Bog, Wisconsin, USA...
CATATAGATTGCTAGTATAATAATATTAAACATTAGCAAGCCCCTTTAACGAGGGGTTTTTCTATTGCATTAAACATTAACAATAGTTGTGTTCATATTAAGCCTTGTAAGCATTACTGTCAAGCCAAATAAAAAGAAGCCCTACAGCAAAAGGCTTCTAATTTTTGGAGTTATCCTACAATCTAACTACTATTGTATGCCTAGTAAGCATTACTGTCAAGCCAATTAAAAAAGAGCCTGGTGCGGTGGCTCTTTCATAAACGAGAGTTTGTCATTTTAGAATAAAAAACGATTTGATTAATGCTTTAATTTGGGGGTGATCAAAATTAAACCTATTTGGAGTGTATAAAGTACTTAGTTGCACCAACTACATAACCATTATAACATATATTATTTAGTGTATAATAGCATGGGGACTAAATTGTTAATGGTGCGTTTACTCTAACTCTCTTATGTCCCCATAATACCCTCTATTACAGGGGGTATTTTTAATGTGAGGAAAATCACACTATATTTATATAAAAAAGTGTTGACATAGCAAACGATTAAGCTTATTATAGTAAAGTAAATTAAATAAAGGAGTAAACGCCCTATGAAAACTATAAACGTAAACTACATCAATACAGGAACATTTGTTCTTGGTGATGACGATGCTTTCCTATGCAACCATGAAAGCCTTTGCGTATGGTACGACAAAGCTTGTGACGAAATGCACGTTGAGTGTGACGCATTAGATTGTACAGGTGTAACTGATGATCAGTACCACACTGAACTAAAAAGACAAGATGATGAATACGATGCTGAATGGTTAGATGCTGAGTATTGGAGAGGAGTTGAGGAATAAAATGTTGGATGACGAAATATTAGACAGCTTAACTACATCACTTGATGAGTTATCTACAGTAATGGAAGAACAGTCAGCAATAGTAACTGACATAAAGAATTTACTTAACGAGTACATACACAACATTAATAAAACTATGGAGGAATGGAAAAGTGACTTCTAAATCATTAACCAGCAAAGCAATAGACATCAAAGGCAAAAAATATGTTCTAGTGTCTGACCGAGTACAGTTCTTTAATGAGAACTATCCTAATGGATCAATAACCACTGAACTAGTTAGCGATCCTAGCAACGATTACATAATTATAAAAGCTATAGTTATACCAGACGCAGATACTATCAGATGCTTTACAGGTTACTCACAAGCTGTAATTGGTGACGGAATGGTAAATAAGACTGCTGCACTTGAAAACGCTGAAACATCAGCCGTAGGTAGAGCGCTTGGTTTTATGGGAATAGGTGTTATTGAATCAATAGCATCAGCCGATGAAATGCACAAAGCCAGAGTAAACACAGCACCGACTGGACACTCAACGACTACTGATCGTTACATAACAGCTAAACAAGTTACATTACTTATTAATAAAGTTAAATGGACATACAACAGTTGGGGAGAATATCCTGAAGCTGATGAAGTTCTAAACCTATTAAGTACAATACTTGGTAAAGAGGTTAACAAAGTTAAGATGTCAGAAATGGACAAAGCTATATCAGACATAGAATGGTGGGCTAAAAGTGCTAAACGTGAATCAATGGACTTAGCACCAGAAGTCAAGCATATAGAAGACAATGCAATAGACATAGACTTAGAAGAAGATATAAGCAAACTAATGGATAAAATTCCTTACTAGGAGGGTATATGGATTCACTAATACTAACTGTAGAAATATTAGCAGGAATATTTATAGCAACATTTGTTGCTTACCTGATAATTGCAATAATAGAAAGTAGGGATATATGAAAACCGCAACTAAAGTAGAAAACATTTTGCACATGTTTCCTGAAACAAGATCAAGCGATAAAGAACTAATGCTACGAATCTGGGAAGGACAAGGTTTATACTTTAGCCCAGCACAGCAAGAAAAGTTTATGAAAGCTACTTCACCTGAAACTATTACTAGAGTTAGGCGTAAGATACAGCAAGAAGGTAAATACCCAGCAACAGATAAAGTTAAAGAATCAAGAAAGTGGAAGTCTATGCGAGCAGAACAAGTTGCTCCGAAAGCTACACCAGATTGGCTAGAAGGAATACTAGGTTTCTAACATGAATATTCTAATAACATTGTTTTGGCTAGGATTAATAATAGCTGTGGCATCAACAATATTTTCGTTAGTAATGTCAGTTCCTATAATAATTATTGGAATAATAGCAAGTATAATCAATTTAATAATAGAAAAGGTAAGAGGAAAATAATATGGGTAAGATATACGCACCATTTGGTTACATCATAGACAACGATGGTAAAGATTATTACGACTCAGATGACAAGAAAGATTTGCTTAAAGGAGCATTACGCTTGGCTGACTGGGAAGATGATATTCGAGAACATATATTAAACTTAAAAGAAGATGAATTAATAAGATTATTTCTAGAAAATGGTTTTGAAATTGAAGGAGAAAAATAAAATGAGAGGTTTTCTAAAAGTTTATAGTATTATACTGCTTATACTAATGATTATAGCATTTATAGGTTTAGTGTCAGATCCTACACAAACTGGATTTGGTGCTGGCATAATATTATGTTTAGCAGTAATAGTTCAGTGTGTATCAACATTAATATATTTTGAGGAGCAGGAATAATATGGCTGGAACAATTTCAGGCGGCAAATTAGCTGCCAAGACTAACAAAGAAAAGTACGGAGATGACTTTTACAAGCGACTTGGTCAAATGGGTGGTATGAAAAAGGTTAAGAAAGGCTTTGCTACTAACCTTGAGTTAGCTAGAAAAGCTGGATCAAAAGGTGGTACTATAAGCAGAAGGAAATCAGTAAAGAAATGAAGTCATTAATTATTATATATACTTTAGCTTTAATAGCAGCAATAACTTGCGTGGTATATGTTAATAATTGTATTAACGCAGATATAAACGCTCACAAAAATCAAGGTAAAGTGTTATGAGTAAAGTAGAAAAACATCACGTTCTTTATCCCAATAGGTTATGGGGAGCATTTGATTCAGGCAGAAAGTTAAGACAGACTCCTGAACTTATAGTTCCTCTCTATCATGGGGCGCATCAAAGAATACATGCACATCTTGAGCAAGTACCAATACCAGATACTTTTACACTTGACAAAGTACTTAGAGATTACAGACCAATACGAGATAACCCAGTGTATAGTATTTACGCATTACAAAAAGCAATACATGAAGCAGTAAACTTTAATGCCAGAGCATCTAAGGTTGCCAGAGAAGTTGGCATGATAGCTTGTGAGGCATTAGAGATGCAAGTAGCAACAATAAAAGAAGGATTAGCAATACTATGAGTAGACGCAGTGAACATGGTGGTGGTGAATCTGCCATAAACAGAGCAAACTTAGAAGCACAGCGATACAATGATGAAAAAAGAAATCGTAAATTAGCAAAAACAGCTATGCACGAAATAGACCAAATCATACAAGAAGAAAACGAAAATTGTCCGTTACAACAAACTGAACAAGAACCAGATGTATTACCAGAGCTATAACAAGTACGGTGCTAAGAAAACTGTTTACAATGGCAGGAAGTACGATTCTAAACTGGAAGCAAGAGTAGCTCAAGAGCTTAATCTTAGGCTGAAAGCAAAAGAGTTTGTGGAAATTGTCCCTCAGTTTAGGGTCAAGCTCTATTGCTACTTACCAGATGGAAGTCAACTATATTTGTGGGATTACATTTGTGACTTTAGATGTGAACGACCAGATGGCTCATATTTACTTGTAGAAGCCAAAGGTATGCGTACAGGTAGATTTAGAGATAACTTAAAACTTATTGATGGCATTTGGCTACCTGATCACCCAGATTACGATTACGAAATAATTCAACAATAGTCTTGACAAAAGCATAACCCTTATGCTAGTATTAGAGAGTCAATAAACGAAAGGGTAAACGCCATGACAAAAGAAATTAACACTAACAAGAAAGCTAGAATTGAACTAGCTAAAACTATTGTTATAACTGTACTTATTACAGGTATAGCAGCGTTCGTAGGAGGTATACATTACCAATCACACATTGACGCACAAAAGTCCGTTGTTACGATGTCAAAAAACTAAAGCCGATACACAAGACAACTTCGCAGTTAAAACCTGCCATATCGGCTGTAAATACAGCACAGGCTACTATTCAACCAGTAACACCCATAATACTAACAGATTGCTATGCTAATCTCATGGCACAATATTCATGGGATTGGCATATCATGTTGGCTATAGCACATGCAGAGAGTAGTTGTAATCCAAATGCAATCAGTCCTGTTAATTATGATGGGATAAAAGACTATGGGTTATTACAACTTCATGGACAAGTAATATTAGATCCTGCAGCTAACATACAGACTGCTTATAACAAGTGGTTAAGACAGGGTTACCATGCTTGGAGTACATTTAACAATGGCAAGTACCTTAGATATATGGGACAATAGATATGTTAAACAAGGACAGAATGGTAGTTTACTACCTGACTTTGACTAAACAAATAGAATTCAAACTTTATTACGAGGAAATGAATTTATCTGCTTCTCGTAAGAAATTATACAAGAAACCAAAGAACTAAGACTTATCCACATCATTCATCATAATTCTTAGGACAAACTCAGCAACTTGCTGGGAAGGGTACTTAGTGTGAATAATCATTACTTCTTCTCCTAAAGTGTCTAAGAGGTTATCAAACTCATCACCCAACTGTCCTCTACTCCACCAGAAGTCACCTGAATCATCTCTGTCATCTATTACTACTAAGCAATCAAAATCATCATCTGTGTCGTTAAGATAGAACGCACAGTTAGTTTGGTTAAGCTGTTCGCAGAATTCTCCATACTCATCAAAGGTTTCTCCCCATACAGATAGTCTGCCTATTTCTTCTGGGTGTCTTGCAAGCCAAGCATCATGCCAATCTACACCACCATAAGTAGGTAAAAACTCACGAACATCATCTTTATTCTGTCCGAATTCCATTTGACCCACGAAACTTCTCCATATCTATACCTTCTTGTAATCGGTATATCTTTAACATTAAACTTTGGACTGTAGCTTGGTGTTTTTGTATTTGTTCTATTAATCCATCTCTGACAATAATCATTTCGTCTATATGAGAATCTTCAAATCCCTCAAGTTGAGGTTGTACAAGTTTTTCTTTAATAAAATTAGCAGCAACATCAGGAAATTCTTGATGTACTTCTACACCAAAGTATTCATCGACTGCTCGAAATATTTCTGGGTGTTGTTCTCTATTTATGCTTTCCATTATTTTTCCTCGTTAGGCACATAGATTTTACCATTAAATCTAGTGGTATAACCATTGTGCGTTTGTATTGTTATTTGTTGAGTGTCAAATGGTTTATCTCCGTCTTGGTAATACACAGCTCCAAGTCCATGTTGCCAGTTCTCATGGGCGATAATAGGTTGGTCAGTCATCTCATCTATTCCATTACCATAACTTGGTACAGCACCATCTATGCGTGCCAGACAGCCAAAAGACTGTGCGATGATAAACCTAGCACCCTGAAAGTTTTTAGCAGTACGGGCAGCGTATTCGTGCCTGTGGATATGTCCAAACAAAGTAGAAGTTTCATCAGCGTTTACAAGTGCGGCAGCAGTTTTACCAGCAGGGCGTACAGTTGAACCGTGTATAGCTTTGATTCTTTCATTGAGCCAGTACTGTGCGGCAGGATAGCCACTTTTATACTCAACGTCTATGTCAGCCAAGTTTAGTAAAAATGGTATAGTCAAAACTCTTTCTGTAGTTCCAGCTTGTTTTACGCCGTGTAGCTTTTCAGCATATTGCATAATGTATTTACTAAGTCGTAGTTCGTGATTACCTGCTAAGTAAACAATCTTGGTGTCTGGAGCGTTGGCTCGTATTTTAGCTAGAAACTCATGTACATAATCTAGAGTTGGATTAAGTGTTTGAGTAAATGTTGATTCCTGTGCAAACCTTCCCAACTGTGGCAAGTCTAAGTTATCTCCGTTAAGTATAACTTGGTCAGGCTTAGTATCACGAATTATTTGTAATGCTATATCTAGCGCTTTAGTATCATGTATAGGGTCTAGCGTGCCATCTTCGTATCTTCTGAATCCTGCTTGAATGTCTGGTAACACGATAGCTAGTTTTTCAGCTGTAGACTTTCTACCAGTGGACTTTGTTGGTCGAATGATAGTTGGTTTAGCTTGGCTAATAAACATATCTTCGGTTAATTCAGTAGGTTTAGGAATGTATTGAACACTCATAAGGTCGGTGGTTTCAAATTCACCTTCCTGGTTCTTCATATATCCTTGATAGAGGTTGACACGATTGATTTTTAATATATCATTAGGATCAATCCCAGAGCGTTCAAAAAGCTCTGATAGTTTATCCGCTTCAGCAGTTCTTGCTTGCTCTGGGTTTCTTTCCATTTCGATTACCTTCCTTGCTTTAACTCTATATTTGTTTCTAGTTCTTCTTAATCCTTCCCATTCTAACCAGTAATATTGTGATTGGAGTTGAGCGTTGTCCATTGTTAGGAGGTTTTTTAAGTCTTGACCTTCCCATTTGACTTTGTATGGCTGCATAAGCCCACCTTTATAAGTTTTACAGTGTTGTTATAATACTTTTAACTACTGTTACTGCCGCAGCAAATCCTGCTGAAGCCCCTGCTACGATAGCAGCCTTACTCATTTGATTTGGTTGTACTTGCCAGCTCGCAACAAATCCGCCTACAAATGCTGAAACAATTACCCAAATGTCGTGCTTTATCTGGTTCTGTGTTGGTTTGCTTAATTGTATAAAACTTGGTAACTTCATTAGTTCCTCCTTTATTTATTATTTTTTCCGACAAGATGCTCTACATCAAGTTCTGTTGAGAACCTTAGTAAATTAGTCTTGTTAGTAGAAACAAAAAGTGTGTTGTTTTGAGCTTTGAAACCCTTAGGGTTTGCAATATCAGACTTTAATGATATTCCTGTTCCTTCTCCTCCAGATGACCAATTTGTGCTTCCCTCAAAATATAAACCTTGAGAAGCGCATATACCGCCCTTTGTATGGGAGATTTGATGAGTTGCCGATTGTAATATTGTAAATGAATTGGCGAAATCGCTGGGATCTTGTTTTTCATTGGCTGCGATAATGTTTCTTTCATGAACACCTCCTGCTTGAGATTTATCTAAACTAACCTGAACATGTATGCTAGGTATCTTAAACAAATCTAAAATTGCTTGGTTTAATTCATCGTCATCATAACCAAACATGTTTAATTTGAAACTTAACTTTTCATTTCTTATTAAGTAGAGCAATATTCCATGAACATCATCACGACCAACATAAAATAGATATCCGTCACCATAACCTGGTGTTAATTTACCTTCAGGCGTAAATTGTGCTAGTTCTTGTAATTTAGGATTATCAATCATAACTTATCCACCTTTTTATGTAATTCGTCTAATTTTTCGTGTATATCTCCGTGAGAAAGTTTCTGTTGTATTTCTTCTCTAAGGATAAGCAAAGCTACAGTAGCAGATACTACATTTGTGTAATTACCACCTACAAGTTCTACTATAGGCTTTTGGAATGTCATTAAGACTACGCCTAAACAAAGAAGTCCCAGTATATGCCAGCGGTTTACTGCAAACTTTATTACTGCAGGAAATAGCTTCTTGTCTAGGAAGTTTTTCATTTTATACCAAATAGACCCAATATGAATTTAATTATTCTTTTAATCAGACTGTCTTTTGGTGGTACAGGTGTTGGAGGTACTATTGGTTCTACTGGTGTAACTGGAGGTTCTACAACAGGTGGAACTACTGGCTCTACTACAGGTGGTGTAGGTGGTGTAGGTGGTGTAGGCACTTCTGGTGTTGGTTCTACTGGTGGTGGAGTTGGTGCTGGTGCTTGTGGAGCGTGCCAACCATATTTTTTAAGTTGGTCAACTGTTCCGAAGAAAGCATCTGTATCTATACCATTAACAATAGGACCTTGCTGAGCTATTTGCGGATACTTCACGGGAAGTGTATCTTCAAAGCTATATGAAGGTGCTGCACACCAGTAACCACAGTTATTAAAGACTGAAGACCAATCATGTGCGTTAGCTGTACTCATGTTCATGTATACCCAAGGCCATACACCTATCTTGTCGTGAATATGATTTACAAAAGCTGTACACCAGCCAACAGGATCTGGGTTACTTACTTCCCAATCTAGTGCATATACATCGTTCTCTCTTAAAGGCGACATACATCTTAAAAAATAATCTGCCTCTGCTATTGGATCTGTTCCACCTGCGAACCAATAACCAATAGGTACTTTACCTGCGGCTACAGCATGGTTGTAATTATTTGAAGCCTGAGAATCCATATAAAGACCATTGTCCCCACCACCCATTTTAATTGCGATAGCTGGGTCTGAATTAGCTCCCATGTTATAGTTGCCCTGCCACATTGAAATATCTTTAAAATAAATCATATCTTCTCCTTATTTACTAGTTTTTAATAACGCATCCCATAAATATATTGCTGCGGTGAAAATAGCTATGATTATTGTGACAATGAATTGTGCTGCCTTTTTGGTAATGTAGTTATTAGTGACGTTTTGCATCATAGCTTTCATTTCTTTAATATCTTGCTTGATTTCGTTAATATTATCGGACATATTGTCTTGATTTGCCTCCACCTTAGCTAATCTTTCTTTCTCATGAACAGTCATTTTTTACCTTTACGAGCCTCACTTAATGCGATGGCCACAGCTTGTTTACGATTTTTAACTACTGAACCTTTTTTAGACCCGCTGCGTAGTTTGCCCTTACCATATTCACCCATGACTTTAGATACTTTAGAAGCGCCATACATAGGCTTTCCAGATGTCCAACTCTTGTGAGAGCGACCCATTAAATGTTTAACGGTACTCATTTCTTAACCTTAGGTTTCCAATCTTTTTTACCAAACAGAGATTTGACTAGCGATGCCTTACTCTTATTTGACATAGAATTTTTATCTTTCATGAGGTTAATAACTTTAGCCATTATGAAATACCTCCTGTGTAACCACCCATACCATTAGATACAGAACCACCTTTTTGTTTCTTCTTTCTAATAAGGCTTTTTACTTTAGTCATTACTTTTTCCTACAATTAGAACAAGTGCATTTACACATCTTGCCCATCTTTTTAGTTTGCTTACAGCTATCACAATTACATTTGCAAGTGGTCTTTTTAATTAAGTCTTTGACTTTACTCATGCTGAAAATCCTTTGTGTTTCCAATCATGTCCATCACTAGGTTTCTTCTTCATAGTAAGCATGTGGTCATAAATCTTTTTAAGTGATGCTAATTCTTTCTTAAGCTGAACCATATATTCTTTGCTATCTACTGTGTAAAGCTTGTTAAGAGAGTCTTCAAGACCTTTGGCGTGGTCTTTAATGTGGTTAGAGTTGTGAGTAATAGAACCAAGTGTGTGCTTCTTACGCATAGCTGCGTCTGCATGTGTTGGTGGTAAATCTGCTTTAAGTAAGTCTTTGACTAACATTTATTATTTCCTTTATAAATTAAAAAAACCCCAGTTACTTGGGGCTGATATATTTGCCTATCTATTGAGATTATATATTATTTATCAACTCCAGACAATACCAACAGATTTATTTTGAACTATTTTATCCTTGTTATTATCTGCTACAGTTCCTATATCTAAATGATAAGGGTTAACACAAATTGTATTGTTGCAACCATGTCTTACTACATAACCTTTTGGGATTGGTACATCATTAGCAATTGTATATGAAATCCTATGAGCAGCTTGTTCATTTTTTATAGGATGACCATTTTTACCATATCCTTCAGGCGTTCTTTTGGGATAAAATATATATCCTTGCCATTCCCAACAACCATTTTTGACGTTTAGTTTTGCTTGTTCCCAAAATTTTTTAATCCTTTCTTCTAATGTTACAGATTTGTGTACTAGTTTATATTTACCGTTTATTTGTTTTTTATATTTATTAACACTGAAGTTTTTAGCATACTCTCTATATTTTTCATTTTTTTTATAATATTTTTTTATTCTTTCTGAATTACATTTTAGACAATATGGCGAATATAATCGTAATTTTTTTTGATTATTTTCAAAACATTTAATACATGATTTCATTACTTTATTATAACATAGATTGCATCATAATCGGCATACTGCTATAATAAAAATCAATGAATGAGTTAACGCCAATCAACAATAATGTACTCATAGAACTAGCTGAAACATACAGCGCAGTTGTTACACCAGATAAACAATACTCAACAAAGACATCTGGAATAGTCAAAGCTGTATCTAATGAAGACCACGAGATATTACTTGGCAAGAAAGTATTTTTTGAAGATTTTAAAGATGGTACCCAATTTAGCGTAGACGATAAAACATATTCATTTATTAGTTATAAAGATATAAAAGGATACGCAAATGTCTAAACTCAGTAGAGATATATGGTACGAAGAACAACTTGAAGATAAATTAGCCAAAGGTGTTGAAAAGGTTTATAGAGTTGCTAAAGCGGCTTATGGACCTGGCGCAGGTAATGCTTCACTAGAATTAAATTTTGGTGATCCACTTAGTTCCAGAGATGGTGTTACTAATGTACGCAAGGTTTACTTAGAAGATGCTGTTGAGAACATGGGCGCACGCTACATTGTTCAAGCTAGTGAAAAATCTAACAAGCTAGTTGGAGATGGAACTACTGCTGTCGTAATCCTAAGCTACCACCTATACAAAGAAGCTATGAAACTTATTAGTGCTGGACACAATCGTATGGTTGTATCTCGCAAGCTAAAAGAAGTAGCTATTGATGTTATTGAGCAAATTGATGCTATGAAAAAAGAAACTACACCAGAACTTACAAGATTTGTGGCTAAAGTTTCTGCAAGCGATGAAGCAATAGGAGACATGATTGCCGATGTTATGGAAAGAGTTGGACTAGAATCTAACATTATTGTTGAGGAATTTGACGGAATTGGTTCATACGATGAAGAAGTGGATGGGTTTTACTTCCGAAAGGGTTTCACTAATGAATTCCTTATTAACAACTTGACTAATCTTGAATCTAAGATAGACGATGCTGACATATTTATTACCGAGAAAACATTACAGACAGCTTCAGACATAGCACCAATCTTAGAGAAGATTATAATGGCTGGTGGTAAAGGTAGTGACTTAGTAATTATTGGTGAAGTAGTAGATGAAGCACTAGCCACTTTAGCACTTAACAAAGTTAACAAGAACATCTTCCCAACACTTGTTGATGTACCTGTATATGGACCACTAAGAAGCCTATTCCTAGAAGATATTGCATCTTATACTAATGGTACTGTATTTCCTACAGGAGCAAACGCTAAATCATTTCAAGTCAACATGCTTGGTTCAGCCGAGAAAGTAGTAGTTAACAGTTATTCAACAACTATTATGAATGGTGAAGGCGCACAAGAAGACATAGATATGCGAGTTGCTGATCTCCGAACACAACTAGAAGAAGCTGAAAGCCTAATAGACAAAGAAGAAATAAAGAAACGACTTAGTGCATTGACAGGTAAAGTTGCAATCATTAAAGTTGGCGCACCTACACAAGTAGAGCGTGGTGAAGTCCAATTGCGAGTTGAAGATGCTATTGCAAGTACACAAGCTGCAATTCGTGATGGTATTGTTCCTGGTGGAGCAACAACACTAGCTAGAGTACGCACAGAGGCTTTCCAAGACGCATTTGAAGCACCATTCAAGACATTGGTTGAGAACGCTGGTTTTAACCCTGAGGGCGCTCTATATGCTTTACACAATTCTAAGGAATGGCATGGCTTTGACTTACGCATTGATGCTGATAAACCAGTAAACTTATTAGAAGCAGGAATCATTGACCCAGCCGAAGTTGTCAAAGAAACAGTTAGAAATGCTATTAGCGTTGTCTCTACACTTGTGACTACATCTGTTGCAATTACTTTCAAAGACAGAGAAATGAAGTCAGACTAATGAAAACTATTGTAGAGATTTTAATCTTTGCACTTATTGGCACAGTTGTAGGATATGTTTATAAAGACTTACAAACTACTATAAAGAAACTAGAAAAGAAAATATCCGAACCAGAACCAGAAATAGGGGCTACTGCTGGTAGTTACAATGGCGGAACTATACAAAGAATTAACCAAGATGGTGAAGTTGGTGTTGTTGAACCTAAAACACCTCAACAACTTGAATGGGAAGAATCCGAACGCCTTAGAGAAATGAATCTTAATGTAAAGGTTAAGCCAAGATAATGGGTTATATATTAGATGGTAAATATCACAGGGGTCAACCAAACATTGACCAAATGACAGGTAGATATAATGCTACTTTCAAACAGCATGATCACAATATGCAAAGAAATGACCACGCTAGAGATATTGTTCAGCCATATAAAAGAGATGGTAGTGTTAACGAAGACTTTGTGAAAGCTTTTCCAATGGAAAGCAAAGAAGTATATAATTTCTTACCTAGTGACCAAGACTTAAAAAAACTATAAGGAGATGTAATGGGTAAAATTAAGAACGCTGAGAAAGAACCAAAAGGCACAAAGCATGAACTAACAGATAGGGAAGTAAATTACATCAAGTTAGTTAACATTTCCTGCCAGTTTAATGTTTACAAAGATAAGATTATTTCAGGGTACCTATACCAAGTTTGTAATAACAGATTTGATTACAGCGATGACCAGAACTTAGTATTTGAAATAGATTTAGAAAAAGAAGACAACATATTATTTGTTAGAGAAGTACCAACAGAAGCAATAAAAGCTGAACTAAAAAAGAATTAATTACCGAGCCATAGTTGGCTGAGCGCCGACATTTGCACCTGAAGCGTTTAATAGTGCCACTAATTGCTGTACTGTGTTTCCAGCAGCTGCTTGGTTTTGTGATAACTGAGGAGCAGTTAATTGGTTTGCAGGAACACCTGTAGCCTGAGATATTTGCTGTAATACTTGGTTTGCATTTGCACCATAACTTCCAGCAGGACCACCTGTAATAGCAGCTTTGATTGGAGCTAATGTACCCAAAATACCACCTTGCGCACCACCACCTTGATTGTATTGTTGCATTAAAGCTTGTAATTGAGCACCAGCTTGCTGGGCTTTTTGTACTTGTTGTGATGCGTTAGCAGCAGCAGTTGTTGTACCTTGATTCATTAATGAAGGTGCAAACATACCTAATAATGCTTGCATAGCTATTGGTTGTAACACTGAAGGTGCTTGACCTGTTAATGATAAGAATGGATTTGAAGCCAGACTTTGATCTTGTTGATTTCCCATATTTACTCCTTGTTGTTGTTGTGTTCCTCCTACGCCTACTTGTGTACTAGCCGATGGTTGTGTTGCCATATTAATACCAGTTGCACCAGCTACACCAGCAGCTCTTGATAGTGCTGGTAATATATCTTGTGATACTTTACCTGTTGCAGCTTTTTGTGCTTTAGTTAATATACCTGCACCTGCAGCTTCCAATGGATTTAATGCACTAGCAGCGGCTAAACCAGCACCAGCTATTGCCCCTTTAGGACCACCAGTTAATGCACCAATCATAGGTAATCCAGCTCTCATAAAATCACCAGCGCTTGTTCCATAGTTTTTAGCAGCCAAATCTGAAGTTTTTTGAACAGCCTGATTAACTGTAACCCATTTAGCTTGTAGTTTTCTTAAATCGGAATATGTATTAGAATTTTTAACATCATTTGTAATTGCTAATGCAGCTTTTTGGTTAACTGGTGCTACATGTGTTTGTATATCTTTTATTAAAGCGTCTTTCTCTGCTTGGCTAACCGCTACAGATTGACCACCAGGACTGAATATTCTATCGTTTACTTCATTACCAATTTGTTCATAAGTTTTCATCATATTTTTAGCCTCGGTATCAGTATAGCCACTTTTTAGATATGCTTGTCTTTCTTCATCTGCTAAGCTGTTTACTCTTCTAAGAAAGTTCAAAGCACCAGAAGAATCGGTAGCACCTGATATTGTTTTACCTTGAGCATCGGAGATAGCTCCTAGTTGTGCTCTAATAGCATTTCTTTGTTCTGGTATCAAAGCATTTTGTTCCATAAAACTTTCAGCAAGATTTCCAGATGACTGTGCTTGACCTTGTGCTACTGAAGCTGTCTTGCCAGTTAGTTTTCTAGCAGTTAAATCTGCTAAATCAATTCTTTGAGGGCCATTCTTAAATATACCGTTTTCGACAACTTTGTTAACAAGAGCTTGTCCAGGAGCTGAATCTGAAGAACCAGTAATAATTCCTGCAATTTTAGCCCCTTGATTACCAATGTTAGTAATTCCATGATTAACTCTCAAGTCTTGAGCTAAATCTTTTCCAATAAGTCCTTTTGAAGCTTGTCCAGCTACAAATTGATCTGCACCAGCACCAGCTAAGTTTCCACCTATTTTTAATGCGCCAGATGCTAGTTTGCCAACAGTACCACCAGCTATCTGACCCAAAGTACCAGAAACACCAGCACCTATTGTACTACCTTGAGTTCCAGTTAAAGCATTTTCTAGCTTTTGTCCTAAAGCTGCGCCTGCACCTGCACCAGCTATGTTTAATGCTGTACCGCCAACGCCACTAACTAAATCTAAAGCTTCGGCTGGAAGACTAACTAGACCTCCTAATACTCCACCAATAGTAGGTAGGGCTTTAGTAAACCAATTACCCCTGTCAGAAGCTGGTTGTGCCATTGGGTTGCTTGTTTGAGGTACTCCTTGAGCAACTGATGCTGTTTGTTGAGGTAATGCTGAACCTATAGTTAAACTACCAACATTTCTTGTTGGCTGTGCTCCTACACTTACATCTGCATTATCTAATAGTTGGGATGTGGTTGGGTTCATCGTAATACACTACTTCCTGATACACCACCACCGCCTCCGCCTATAGTAACACTAGATTGAGGAGTTGGTGCGCTTGATAAATTAGCTGGGACACTTTGACCATTTTGCAAATATGCAATAGCTTTTTGCCAATCGTTACCATATATAGCTTTCATTCCAGCCTGTAAGTTTTGGTATTGAGTAATTTGTTGGTCTGAAGTTTGCTTTGCAGCTTGTCCTGATAATAATTGACCTTGAGCAGAAACTTGGGAAGCTTTAGCTGATAGATAATTATTGTAAGCATTCTGATATGCAGCAATTTGATCTGCAGTAACTTTACCTTGACTTTGTTGCAAAGTTTCTATGTCGTTCATTGTTTTTTCAGCATTAGCCATTACTTGATTAGCTTGAGCTGCAGCGTTTGTTAACGCATCTGATGTTGCAGTTGAACCAGCTATTTGCTGTCCAGCTTGTTGATTGGCTTGATTTTGAGTTGCAGACAATAAGTTTTGATATTGATTAACAGCGTTAGATTGGTTAGCTAATGTGGCATTAAGATTTTGACCCATGTTCTGGTATGCTTGCTGTGTTTGACCAGCAGTAGCACCATAATAGTTCCCACCTTGTTGAGCAGCTTGTGGGGCATATTGTAAAGCAGTTTGTGTGTTAAGTAAGTTTTTATTTGCTAGAGCTAATGATTGAGGGTTAAATCCATATTGTTGCTGTGCAGATGCTAAATCTTGTGCATATACATCACCATAATTAGTTTTAGCCATTTGGTTAGCGTAGTCCTGTAAACTTTGCTGTGATTGTTGAGCAGTTCCTAGCGTATTCTGATACTGACCATAAGTCTGACCAGCTTGTTGGTTATATTGATTTTGTAATGCTTGCCCTTGTTGTCTGGCTGCATTTACGTCTGCTGCTGTTTGTGATGCTGATACTGGTGCCATAAAATAAAAAAAACCCTCCTTCGAAGGGCTATGTTAGTTGCCTAATATCTAACATTATACACCCTACAATAAAATATTCAATTATGGTATGAAAATTCGATAATAATAATTGAAATTAATATTAGGAATAGATGAGAAAGGTTCGTTTTCAATACCTTCTATATATAAATTAGTAGAATCGAGATATGCAATATAAAGTCTAGTATTATCATGTGAACCAAAAGGTAAAATTTGATAACTTCCTAATGCTGAATCTTGAACTCCAACTTGCCAGATGAGATTATCATTGGCATATCCATGAGGTATTACTATTTGTGTGTAAGTTACTACACCTGTTCCATCATTAGCTGGTATAATACCACTTCCTTTACCTTGTAATAATATTTTTAATGAAGATGTGGAAGAAGACATTTGCAATCCAGCGTAATTAATACTCATGATTGTGGCTCCGCATAAATTCTGTAATATATTGTAACAAATCTATTAGCTAAAGTTTCATCAAATGGTGTAATTGTTAAAGAGGTACTTGTAGCATTTGAACTAACTGTAAATTCTTGGTAACCCACGCTTGGAGTAATGTAGCCAGCAGATGGAGCGTTACTTGTAGAAGAATAAACACCATTTGGATATTTGATATACAACTTATAAAATGGAACATATCCTAAATTATGGTTTACGACCGCAGACGTATTTGTATAGACATTTCCTTTTTTAGCTATATATTCATATCTAAATTGGGAACTAAACGATATGTATTGTAAATTTTTAGTAGGAATACTCATCAATAATTAATTTTATCTGACCAAATATAATATCTAATCTTTAAGTTAATTGTGCCACTTGAACCATTATTTACTTGAACACTAAGATTAGTAGAACTTGATATCCATGCCACTGTAATTTTATTCATAGCATTTAATCCAATTGTGCCACCAAAACCTCCTATTGGACTAGCAGCTTGAAACCAATAATTTGTTCCAGCAGGTTGATAATAAACTTCAACCACTGGTGGGTTAGTAAAAGATACATTGGCTATTGAATATGAATTAACTCCTGTTGCAGCAGTAATTGTTGTAGTACCAGATTGTGTAAGCTGATCTATATCCCAATTGGAGTTATAATTCAAGTTGGTATTATTAACTGTCATGAAAATAATTTAATTACATCATATCCTGGTTTAGATATTACTATGCCATAGCTTCCGTCTGGAAGTAAGCCTATAAGTATTCTAGCATTAGTAGCATCATAGTAGGTAGTTGTGGAGTAATCGTTTTTGTAAATTAAATCTTTATCAGAGGCGTTATAAACATTGATACCTTTTTTAGAAACCTTTTGACCAAAGAATTCGTTACTTGAACCTGACGGTACATTTGCTTGTGTTGCCATAATTACTCCTAAGTAGTGTTTTGATTACCAACAACCATTCTAGGTATTCCAGTTTGATCGTTAGTAGATTGAGTTGATGATATAACTTGTTGTCCTGTATTGCTACCAGCCATTGTATTAACAGGTGATACATTAGGGTTGCTTGATTGTTGCTGGTAAATTAATGCTTCAAGGGGTAAGTAAGGAATTGTTGGAAAACCTTGTCCGAGTTCGCCAGGATTAGGTGGTTGAATAATAAAATCACCATTACCAAATGTAGGTGTAAACATGGTAAACATCATCGACATATTAGGGGTGTTTTGGTAAACATCACTAGTAAACTGTGAACCGCCTCCGCCAAACATTATGCGTAATCCTTCTTAAGTGCAACTTCATCTGCAAGTCCATCAATTTCTATTGCAACACTTGTTATTGTTGGTGCTGATGCAGCCGAACTTGAACATGTGCCAAAGAATCCCCATTGAAATTCAAAAAATCGCATGTTATCAAATTCAACAATAAGGCTTGTATCTCCTGTTGTTGCAGTATATGAATTACCGCTTATTGGGTCAGTAGACTTAAACGCACCTCTGTCCAATGAGTATTGGGCTGTAAGAGTTGTTCCAGTAGGTAATGGCAAGAAGGATATTTTCATTCTTAATGCCTTTTTAGATTTATATCTAACTCCACCATCATAGATTAACGATTGCCAGCTATATGTGCTTGCAGGTGTAGAAAAGTTATCCACAACATCCATACCATAGTATGTAACTCCAGCCAAAGTATAGCTCCATGAAATGTACATAGAATCTACAAAGTTTTGTATCGTACCTATTTGTAAGTTTGTAATACCAGAGGTGTTATTGTTTACATAGCCATTTGAAAGTGTGTAACTTAATCCAAAGCTATTAGGAAATGTAAGCTCGACTGTACCCCAAGAATAAACTCCATAAGGTATATTTGAGTTAGTTGTTGAACTTGGAAAGCCCATCATGAGTAAGTTATATCTTGATGTCATCATGTTAGGGTTAATAATTGTGCTATCACTAGCATTTAAGTAATCAGTATTCTGGTAACCCATATTTCTAACTTTAATAACAGTCTGTCCACCACTCCATGCAAATAATGAACCACCTACAAAGAAATAAGTAACATTGTTAAATGTGTATATTCCATAAGGTGCGCCCATTGGTATATCTATTGTAAAGTTAGGTGCATTGGTCGTTCCATCCCAAAAGTAAAGTATTCCATCTTGGAAACTACGACTTGTGTTACTCGATCGTCTTTCGGCAGCAATAACTAGATATTGGTTGTTAGATGTTATTCCACAAACTTCGTAACCTGGTTTGAAATAAAGTGCATGTCTATTCCATTGATAATTTGTAGGGTTTGCATCATTACCAAAGTTATATGTGGATAAGTATTGACCATTACCTATACAAAGCAAAGGAACACCACCACCTGTAAAGAAAGCAGTTGGGTGCCAGCCATTACTTGTCTGAATAAGCCTGTAAGCGTAAAGCAAGAAGTCAACACTAGATAAATCACCAGCTGTAATAGTTCCAACTGTTGCAGTATCGCTGGCTACACTAGATGTTAAGTGAAAATGGTAAGTTGCACTAGTACCTGTCTGTGAAGCGTTCACAATAGCTCTAATTTGCTTACCAAATGTAAATTTGTTATATGCGTTGGCTGTTAAGTTGGCATTAGTTACTGTTACAGAAGCAAGAGCATTGTTGAGGCTATCATGTAGTGTAAGTGTCCAGTTACCTGTTCCAATGTTAGTAATGTAAACATCTATTGAGTGAAATGGTTCTATGTCTGGAGCAAAGTAGCAATAATTACCTGTCGTTTCAGTTAATGTATTTGGCAAGGTGTAAGTTGCTGTTGAATATGTTGTAACTTGGCTTGAGCTTGTAATACCTACTTGGTTTATGGCTGCAGCATTGTTTCTAACACCAGCGTTACCATCAAAGAATCCAGAACTTGTATTAAATATGTTTACACATCCATTACCCTGTGATGCAGATATACCAAATTGGTTTGGCTTGTAGTTTGGGTTTCCTGTGTTACCAGAAGTGACTTGTCCATACATTGATACACTAGTTTGACCTGGAATGTAGAGTTGGTCAGTTACTTGGTTGTATAAAAGCCCAGCAGAGCCATTTTCGGGCAGTTGGGCGACCTTAGAAATAACATTCGAGTTGTTTATCTTATATAAACCACCAGATGCTCCTACGCCCCATCTAACGCCATTTAAGTCCTGATCCATAGCAGTAACTAAGTCATTCATGTTACTAGCTATTTGTCGTGTGCCAGGAAGTACAGATATTTGACTTGGCTTGCTTCTAAAGTCTAAGTTTTGTGAGTAATAAAATGAATTAGCAACAGCTAACTTTGGGTCAACAGAAATACCACCCTGAAAGTATTCATTGTTAATCTTGAACTTTTCTGTGTTTTTAGGACCTGCCATATTGACCTCCTATGACATCGTTCCTGGTGGCAACCAGAAGATGTTGAATATATCATCACTAATTGATTTCTGAACAATACCAGTTGTTTTAGCTGCGTACACATCAACAAATCTATTGAGCAGTTCTTCATACAGACTTTTATATAGTGTAGCGTTAGCCATTTCATTACGCTTCAAGTAGTAATTATAACAAGCGTAATAAACTAAGCCTAATTGATACTCCTCTGGAATATCTGGAACAAGTCCAATAGTACAAGCTACTGCACTAGAACTAGGACCTTGATAAGCGTTCTCTAGTGTAAGCTGTGTAGCTGTTGCAGCTGTTATTAGGTACCAGTTACCATCACTTCCGTCAGTAACACTGAATTGCATACCTACCATGTTTGTACTGAAGTTTGTACTTGGGCTTGTAACATACTGTGATCCATTTGTAACTGTAACAGTGGTTGTAGTTGTATCATCTGTATTCATATCGAGCATACGTGGCTCATAGCTTACAATAAGTCCTGCTGTAACATTCTGTGAAGGGATTGGATATAAACCAATTTCGTTCCTACCTCTAATGAAGTAAAACTGAGGCACCATTAATGTATTGTTTGGAATAATGTTGTATCTGTTCCATATAGCTTCGGAATCAATTCCTACAAGCGGCCAGTTATAACTTCCAGAACCTGTATTAGACTTAACCTCAGTAATACGAACCATATCTTCTGGAAATGTGTAATACTGCTGACCAGCAACCAAGTTAGCCGATACTTCTTTACGAGTCCAGTATCTTCTTGATGAATTCTTAAATAATCTTAAAGCCTGATTTATATCTGACTTCATGTTAGTAACATCTTGAGCGTTTGTTGTAGAGCTAATGCCAACCATGTTGACTGCTCTGTTATACATTGTGGTAAAAGTTAGCATTTTTTATTTCTCCTCATTAGATTGCCTCCACTAAAATAAATGCAGGCAGATTTGATGCTGCACTTAAAGTTGTAGTACCTGCTGATGTACTATTAAAGCCAATATTATATGTTAGCAATCCCGCAGAGGGTATGTGAGAAAATATCATACTAGCTCCTGCATTAAGATTTGTTCCTTGCGGCGCGTTCCATTGTTGTAATTGCGTAGTTAATGTACCCGCTGAAGCACCAGTCCATAACGACATCTGTGCATTACCACTACCGCTTGTATTTAAAGCTACTGTATATACGGTAACCTTGACCCTGCGACCACCAGCAGGAATAGTTACAGTAATTGTTAATCCTGTTGCGTAAGAAGCACTTGTTGCTGTGGTTGTTACATTGGTTGTTATTTGCGCATACCCTAAAGTAATTGCTGATGTTGCTAGGTTAGTTGCAGCTACTCCATTAGTAGCTATCTGAGTTGAAGTAACTGTACCACTTGTTAAATAGCTACCAGAAATAGTTCCAGTTGTTACAGGCACTCCATAAATAGTACCTGAATTACTTGTTGTATATCCTGTAAGTGTGTCAGCTGATATAGTTGCATTAGTAATTGTAGGACTGTTTATTGTAGGGCTTGTAAGTGTTTTGTTAGTTAATGTTTGGCTTGTAGTTGTCTGAACTACTGTTGCAGGAAATGTAGGAGTTCCACCAATAGTATAAGTACCAGATAATGTTCCAGATAATGTTGCACCATTTATTGTTGGAGAAGTCAATGTCTTATTAGTAAGTGTTTGACTATCTGTTAATCCTACTGGCTGACTAGATAGGTTAAGATAAGTGTTCCTAGATATAGCTTGAGTAGCTGTTAATGAATTAGTGTAAATAGGAAGTAAATCATTAGTAGCATCTATTGTGCTTGCAGTTGGTAATGAGTTTATTGTTACATTACTCATGATGATTGGTAAACCCCTTGCAAAGTAATTTGGTTAGTGTTAGCCCATGTATTTGGAACAGTTGCAGAAACTCCAGTTATTTGAACATAAGTAGAAGAAACTAAAGAAGCTAGTAATTGACATTTATTAGCACCTGTTGTGTTGTTTATTGCACCATATAAGAAATAATTACTACCTCCTACAAAACCCCAACCTGTAGCTATCATATTTTGATTATTACCAGTTGTTGGATAAGTAGTTGTATTGTTGTTCACTGGTAAAGTGAAGTAGGGGTTTGTTCCTACCGAAGAAGTTGTACCTAAAACTACTTGCATAGTGAAATAAACATTTTTACCAACTGTGACGTAATAACAATTTAATGTTCCATTACCTATAGTGAAGTTTGTAAATGTTGGAGTCCAAGTAGTCCAAGCCCATGAAGAATCGGATGTTAATTTTGTTAAAGGTACACTAGATGATGTTAATGAAGAACCATTAATTGCACCACTTGTTATAGATACACCATATATTGTTCCACTGTTTGAAGTTGTATATCCAGTAAGTGTATCTGCACTTATTGTAGCGTTTGTAATGGTTGGTGAGTTAATAGTTGGACTTGTTAACGTTTTGTTGGTTAACGTCTGCACAACAGTGTTCTGTGTGACTGAGGAAGGAAATGTTGGTGTACCACCTATTGTGTATGTTCCAGAAAGGGTGCCACTTAAAGTAGCACCATTAATAGTAGGTGATGTGAGTGTTTTGTTTGTCAGCGTCTGGGAATCACTCAGTCCGACAGGCTGGGAAGATAAATTGAGGAACGTATTTCGGTTAATGTTTTGAACAGCACTTAAAGAGTTAGTCCATATAACTAACTTGTCATTTACTGCGTCTATTGTGCTGGCTGTTGGGTATGAATTAAGTTGTCCCATATTATGCTCCGCTCGCTGTCCATGTTGTTACGTATTTGTCTGAATAACTTACACCATTATCTGTTATTGATGCACCTGTTTGGTCGGTAATGTTTGAAGCTAATTGATCTGTTATTGCAGTAACTGTTCCTGCTTTGAAATAACCTGTACCACTTGGCGCACCCCATGTTGTTTTTGTTTTAGGAGTCAATGTCCATGTAGATAAACTTTTTGGTATATATTTGTTTGTAGTTGTGACTAAGAAGTTGCCAGAGTTAGTAACTATTAAAGAACCAGTATTTGTGGCAAGGTTAAAACTAGCCTGTTGCTGAATTGTTCCTGCTCCACTTGCTGGAGCCCAAGTTGTTACATTCTTAACTGCCACTTAAATCTCCTTAAACTACTTTGAATTGGAAATATATAGTGTTAGTACCGCTAGAAGGTTTAATATAAATATTAGCCATTCTTGCGCAATCTACTGTGAAATAAGTTGTTGCAGGTACAAACATACCCTGAGCGTAACTTGAATCCTCACCGACTAATAGTGTAACTGCTACTGTGGTGCAATAGATTGTACATTGTACTGCGTTAGCTGGTACTGTAAGAGCAAATCCTGAGGCACTACCATTAGTTAATGGTGATAGTACAGGTGTTGCTGTTGCGTCTTGTGACTGTAATGTGTTTCCAATAGCACCTGTCATTTCTACTCTGTTTTGATCTTGTACCAATGAGCCAAAAGATTGTGTTCCTTTTTGTCTTAGAGGTGTTGGTGTATATGCCATATTTACTCCTTATTAAATAAAAAAACCCCTTGTGAGGGGCTGATATAGTTGCCTATGAAACGATTATATCATTATTGTTTTCTGATAACAATTGATTTATCCAACACCTAACAATCCACCAAAATAGTTTCTAGGATAAAAAGCAGCCATAGCATACCCGTATGGTTGTGAACCAGTCCATGAAATAGTGGTGCTTTCTGTACCTACTGCTGTTTGTATTTTCCATTGAAGGCCTAATTGAACTGTGGCACTTGGTCCAGTAGAAGTTACTCCAGTCCAGCCATTACCTGTGTTATAAGTAAATGTTTGTGAAGTTGCACCACCAGTTCCTACTCCAGCTATTACCAAATCTTGCCATTTAGTTGTTGCTGTTAATGCCATAGTTTTAGTCGTAGCAGATGCAGGAGAAGCTGTTGTACCTGGACTTTGGTTAGTATCTAAAACGGAACCAAAATCTCGTGACAATCCTGAAAACTCTAATAAAACAACATTTACAATTTGATTAGTACCTGCCGAAGCTGTAACTGTAATCAAATCACCTGCTTGATATGGAGTAGTTACATATTGATACCAAATATCTATATCTGGACCAGCAGTCTGATTGGAAGCACCTGTTATCCAGTTGTTAGTTCTTGTATCAGTTATTGAACTCACAGTATTACCACCAGATACTTTTACAGCTATAACTAAAAGATTATTAATCTGTATAGCAGTAGAAGTTGCAATCGTTACAGTAGTTGTTGTTGCTGCTGTTCCTGTTGTGGCTCTTGTAGCTACAAACGAAATAGCCATATTAAACTCCTAAAATTATTTGGTCTAAGTTAGAACCTAATGGAACTAAAATCTGGTATTCAAACCCGTCTTGGTCTTTATAAACTACTACTGAATCGTTTTCTGTATCTGTTTGGCTAACTATTGTGTAAGATGTTGGTTTCATAATTAAACTCCGTAATATCCTTGTGCTGATACATAAATTGTTGATGAAGCAGAACCTGCTGCAAAATACCAAGCGTTACCTGATGTGTTTTTAATTGGAACTGGAAATGTAATGTTAGAACCACCACCAGCAGGAGCCTGTGCGTAAGCTAGTGTCGTACCTGCGTTACCGTCTTGTAATAAAATTTGTGATGTAACTGTTCCTGTGTTCATTACCTGAACTGATGTTAAGTAGATTGAGTTAGAAGCTACTGCAGTTATAAGTGATGTCGAAGCTGTACCTGTGGCGTTACCTGTACCCTTCACAAATTGCTGGTTAATGGAGTAAGGCATTACGACTTGCTTACCAACAAGGTCAACTATACCCTGAGTGTTATAGGTAGTTGTAGTTGCAGTTTGGTCGGCAGATAAAGCTTTAAATCCTACTGGTAATGCAGAAGTAGGAATAGTAGATGTTGTATTGTTAGTAGCAGTAATGTTAGCGGATACAGTCGAAGTGTATAAGGGCATGTTTCTTAGCGTAATGTAGCCTGTTGCAGTTCCTGATGTTAAAGCTGATACAGCTATTTGGAAATAGTTACCCCAGATTTGTGATTTGTAAACTGTATTTATTACTGTACCTAAAGCGTTAGATGGTGCGTTAATACCAGTAGTAAATGTGCTTGCTGTTTGAAAAGTTCCACCTGATGTAGGCGACCATTGAGCACCAGTTAATGTAAGACCAGTTCCGTTAACTGTCCATACAACTTCTATTGTTTGGTAGCCTCTTACATCAAATGGTCCAATAGTTTGAGCACCAGTACCAGAAGTTGTTATTGCTATGGTTTTTGTTCCAGAAGCTATTGCCGTACCATTAAAACCTGTATCACCAGCAACAACGCTTGCTATGTTAGTTCCGTCTGTAATTTTTGATTGTTGTGTTCCACCCGTAAGAGTAGCGTCTAAAGCAAGTCCGTTAGTTGTTCCTATGTTAGCTGTAACAGCACCAGAATCTACTACTGTGTGTAAGTTTGTACCCGTAGCTTGTGTAGCGGTAAACGAAGTATTAGTAATAGAACCAATAGCGTTAGTACCAGCGTTAAGTCCTACGTTACCAATCGAATTAGTCCCTACAGGAAGTGGATTGTCTAACATTATGTTAGATATTCCAGTTGAAGCTCTTAAAGATATATTTGCTGTTCCCGAAGTCCAAGAAACGCTAGTAAGTTGAAAAGATACAAAACCTGCAACATTAACTTGACCTGTAAACGATGAAGTTATAGTAGACACCGTACCACCAGTAGATAAGCTAGTAGCGGTTGTTGGTGTGTATGTAGAGCCATCTACAGAACCTTTAATTAAAATAGTGCCAGAGAAAGTACCAGATGCTTGTATACCTACAGTTGATTGTGCATTTACTGCAAATGTAACAGATTGTCCAGAGCCTGTGATAGAACCTGTTTGAGTTGTATCGCTTGTTGGAGTTATTGAAGCACTTACTGGCAAAGGGTTTGCCACTGATACAGATGTTATTGTTCCTGCTTTATCATAAACAGGTATTGTTCCTATTGGATGAGCTATTGTAGCTGACCCATCGGTATATTGTGTACCTCCACCGCCACCTGAACTAGATACTTGTAGTAGATGAGTCGTAGGGTCAGCTTCAAGTACAACAGGTGTAACTCCGTCTGCTGTTGATGCGGCAGTTAAGAATGGTACTCTGTTTGCATCTCTTGGTGTTGAATATGGTGATCCGCTTCTGCTCATAAATAAAAAAAACCCTCCTAATGGGGCTTAGTTAGTTGCCTAATAACACATATTATATCACTAATCTTCGTATAATGATTTAGTTGAAGTAAATCTGCGTTTATCTTCTTCAAGTTCTTGTCTTTCAAGTCGTAGTGCATCTCTTTTAGCAATTATACTTTCTTCTTTTTCTTTAAGTTTGTTTAACTTTTCACTAGTTTGTGCTTCTACACGCTTGTACTCAGCACTTTTCTTAGTAATTCGGTTAATAAGTTCATTAATTTCGTTTTCAAGATTAGCTTTTTGATCACTAAGTGTATTAAGCACATTGTATAAGTCTTGCTCATCTTGTATTTTAACCAATGCTATATCATCTATGTCATGTTCTAAGCTAGTTCTGGCGTTTTTCAGTTCATTAATCTCATGTTCCAACTCGAACATATTATCTTGTAGGTCTAATAACTTCTTATTGCCTTGTGTAACGCTTTGGTCAATCAATTCCTGCTGTTCTTTTAAGTATCTCTCTAAAGATTTAAGTTCATTCTTAGCAAGAGTAACTTCTCGTTTGCTTTCCTGTGCTTCTCTCTTAAGTTCATTAACAAATAACTTTTCTTTTTTTATGTTATCTTCTAGTTCTTGGTAATTATCATAGTGAGCATTATATATTCTTGTATTTTCATCAAATTGTTGTGTAGCTTGTTTAACTTGCAATTGGATAGCCTCTAACTTATCTTCAAATACTTTGAATCTTGCTTCATATACTTTTAATGTAATTGGAGCTTCTTCAAGCGTCTTTAATTTAGCATCTAGGTATTCTTCCCTAGCGTCAAGTTCCTTACTTCTTTGCTGTAGTTTGGCTTCGTTGAGGTTCATTGAAGGTTGGATTTTCTATTCCTAAGAATAATTTATCTATCATCTGTTCTTGTAATAATCCATCGTTCCAGTTGAAGCTTCGTGCCTGTGTTTCAGAAATTTTTGGGTTATCAGAAATACGCTTCTTAGCAATAAGCTTCTTGTACAATCCTTCTATGAATAAATCAGAATTTGCACCAACCAATACTTCAGTTTCTCCAGCTCCTAGAGCCCATATTTGCTCGTTGCCAGCTAATCTACCGTCAAAGTTACTTGTAAACCTCTGGCGACCCTGTATGACTCTTGTAGCACCATTGTCATCAAATGTTTCAAGCTCACCATCAATTGGAAAGTATTGCCATGTGAATTCTTCATTGTCTATGTTAATTACTCTAACGTAGTCAGTAGCCTTGTATCTATCTCTTAAGCGTTCTCGGAAAGGTTTACCTTCACTTATTGACGTTGCTGTCTTTTGACTTGCTTGTTGTGGATTGACTTGTGGCATTTTGAGCCTCCTCGTTAGATAGTTTGTTTATTAACTCAGTCAAGGCATCATATTTGCCCTGTAGGTACTTAAGCTCTTGCGAAACCCAAGCATTATTGCTCAGATTATTATACTGAGTTTCAATATTAGCTCGAGCCTGTTCTAGCTCATTCCTATTCATATTCGCATTATAGCACTTAATTCCTCTAATGCAAAAAACCCCTGCTTTGAGGGGCTAGTTGCTGTTTGTATTTGTTTTAACCAATGGCTATATCGGCTGGGAATAAGATACCTGCACCTGCTGTGTAAGGGTTTTCTAATCCATAACCTACAATTTGCTTATCCGCATCTGTAGTTGGGTTAGCGCCAGTAACATAACCTGGAGTAAGAATGTTTTTAGTTAGCACGAGTGAAAATCCTTGTGGGATTTGACCAGTAGTAACTGTAGTACCGTTCCAGTAGTTATTGTCGCTAGTTACAAGTCCTCTACCATGAGTTTGTACCCAACCATATTGGTTAGCTCCCATAGCAACAGTTGTTACTCCAATTTGATGCTTGTTTGTTGTTGAACCAGCTTGGTTGGCTGCATAATCTGTTACAACGTTATAATAAAGACTGTAACCTAAATTGACTATTGAACCAGCTGGAACAGCTAATACAAGAGGTGATGCAAGATTTATTGTAGTAATACCATTGGAAGCCGCTGGTGTGTTACCACGAATCCTATAACTAGTACCTTTACCAGTACCAGTAATTATATCTACTTCACCATCTTGTAAATCGTTAAGACCTAAAGCTGTACCATTGAGTTGTACTTTTAGTTCATACACTCCCTGTCCAACTGTAGTCGCAGAAGCAGCCGCTACTGTTAATCCTACGAAATTGCTTGTGTATGGAGTACACATAACTAGGCCAGCAGCTACTGGACTTGCACCGACTTTGACATATCGAAACACACGACCATCACCTGTTTGACCAGTTGATCCAAGAAAATCTTGTTTGTCGTTTGTGACTATTCTCAAGTCAACGCTAGTCAGTTCCCTACCAGCCTGTTGCATATATTCTCCTTAGTTTTTACTAGAATATTCTAGCGTATGTACATGCTGTTGCCGATGAGAAAACAAATCGGAAACAACCTTGTCCACTTGTACCTGAAGGAACAGTCATAAGACCAAATGTAGGTACACCGTAAGTTGCAACCTGAGCTACTGCTGAAGCGGTCATTCCTGAACCAGCTGTTACTGTAACTGTGTTAGCACCTGCTGTGTTATCTATGTAAAGGTCAAATACTGAACCTGCTGTTGCACCTAGCTGTGTAGCTAGAGCTGTAGCTGTAGGCAAAGTAATTCCTACTGCTGCGGCTGAAGTAGATGTAATGTATCCACTTGCAACCTGTACAGCTGTAGCTGTTGCTGTAGCGTTAATAGCTACTGAAGTATGGTTTTGAGTGCTAGCACCTGATACCAATGGTCCAGTAGTAGAGATACCACCAGCACCAACGCTTAAGGTAGCTGTAGAGCCACCCGCTGCGATACCAACGTTTACGTTTTTGTTTGTGTTTAAGCCATCCATTCGGACAACTTGAACGTACTTCTCTAATAGGCGGTTTTTATTAATGATTGCCATAAGTACCCCTCCTTAAAAGGATATTAGTTAATGATTAGGAATACTGGTCCACTTGTTGATACTGAGATAGCAGCGTGTGAGTATCCAATTACTGGGCTAGTTGAAGCTGTTGCAGTTCTTACAGAACCAGCTACAGATACACTTTGTCCGATTGCAGTTCCAACAGCGATTGTACCAGCTGCGTCGTTCTTGACGTCAACAGGTCCAGCAGTTTGTACCCAACCGTAGTTAGTTACAGAAGCTGTGTTAGGAACAGTCATTACTGTTACACCTACAGGGATATCAGCTGTTGCTGATGTGTTTACACCGCTGTAAATGCTTGGGTTTAGGTTAACTGTGTCAGTACCAGGTACTAATGCAGTTGTGTGTCGCATAGCTTCAGCTAGGTAAACTGTGAAAGTTGCACTACCAGCTGCTGCTGTGTTTCCTTTAACTCTATATAAGTATGAGCTAGTAACACCAGCTGCACCTACTAATACTTCGAGGTAACCTTCAGCAAATTGGTCTTGAGTAATTGCAGTTGAACCGTTAGTAATAACGATTTGTGTTGCACCAGTTGCTAGGTTAGCAGCAACCTGACCACCTGTACCAGTTGCTGTGATTGTTAGACCTTGATAGTTAGCTGTTATTGCTGCAGCAACAACTAATTGGCCTGAGTTGATTGTTGATGTACCACCGAAAGATACGTATCGATATTTTCGACCGTCTTCAGTCATTCCTGTTGCACCATACTGTACCTGCTTTGAAGTAGATAGAGTATTGATGTCTTGTTCTGTTAATGTTCTAATTCCTACATCCATGATAAATAATCCTTTCTATCAAACCTAGTTTGAAGTAATACCAGTTAGTTTACCGTTTCTTCGAGGTTGTCTGTGGATTAAGTTACCCATAAGAATCAATAGACCTACTTCACCATACTGGTTAACAGGAGCAATTAATTCTCTGAACTGCCATGCACTAGGTGATGGTACGTCTTTGTAGTAACCTTCAGTAACTTCAACAGTTGAAGCAACTTGCTTTAGAGATGAATCTACTAGGCGTTTGAATTCCATGTAGTTCTCGTTTAGCCAGAAGAATGTCTGTGAAGTTGCGTTGTCATCAGCTACTAATGGGCGAGCCCTGTAACTAATAGCGTTGAATCCAGCAAAACCTGAAACTTTTTCACCACTTGGGCGAAGTTCACCATTTGGTGTACCACCGTCAACTCTGTCGTAGCCCTTAAGCTGTAGAGTTTCGTATCGAGCAGAAACCATAGGTTGAATAAGACCTTCAATGTAAGTCCAAATAGCTTTTGTAGTTAGACCAATTGTTGGGCTTTCTGAAGTTGAGCTTGCAGCAGAAACGTTATCGAACTCAGATGACAAGTAGTCAAGAGTAATGATACCGTTTGTTACAGCTGTAACGTCAGCGTTTACAAATGTGTTTGTAGATCGTGTAAGACCAGCGTATGAGCTAGAGTTAGTACCGTTGTCTACGATTAGTCCAAGACCGTCAAAGTCTTTTCCTGAACCAACACCGTAAGCAATTTGTCCAACAGCCTGTAAAGCTGAGATTTTAGCTTCGTCAAGACGAGTCTTAAGAAGCATTAGAACTTGCTTTTCGTTGTTAGCGTTTACAGCTCGTTCAATACCAGGTACTACTACTGACTGCTCGAAAGCTGCCAAGTACCATGTCATAAGACGTGTATTGTTAGTTGCTGCTGTTGGGAAAGTATCCATTCCTGAGAATGATCCACCCGTTGTACTGTTAGCGGTTTCTATAGGCTGTGCCTCATAGATACCTCTCCATGTGCCTGGCTTGCTTAAAATACGAGCCAAGAAAACGTTCGAGTTGTTGATCTGGTCAACAATCGAAGGAAGTATGTCTTGATAGGTGATGTCTGCCACTCTATCGGTAAATACCATTCCTGCCATGTTATCTCCTTTATTTAATTATTGTAGGTAAATTAAAAAAACCCCTCAGGTGAGGGGCTAGTTTGATTGCCTATGAATTTATAATACTAGACTTTCTTTGGCTTTGCAATAGTTTTGGTTTCAGCAACTGACTTTAGATGTGCAACATCTTGTCCTAATCGCTTGACTACACCTTGCTCTAAGTAATTACCTTTTTCTAATATATCAATTAGTTCTTCGTAAGCTTCTTTATAGTTCTCACGATGAGTTGTTAATCTGATGTTCTCAGAAACATGTTGTGCTTGTTCTCTTGTCCATATACCAGCATGTTCTAATGCTGCGATCCACCAATTGTGCATGGCGTTCCTTTCTTATTAATTTATTACCAGTCAAGGTTCTCGATAAAACTATCAATATCTCTACTGCTACGAAGTACAGTTCTAGGTCTAGGTGCATCAGCTTTGTTGCTTTTACTTCCTGTGGTTCTCTTGGCTACATTCTTTCGTTCAGCATCTTCTTTAACTTGTGCTTGGTTAGCCTTAGCAGGTTGTTCACGCTTAAACATTCTAAATGCTTCTTCAAAGCCAATGTGCTTGTAAGGTCGACCAGCTTGGTATTCATCAAAGTATTTCTGGTTCTGTGCTTCCTTAAAATCTAATATGTCTTGTACAAGTTGTACGTTTGGATCTTGTTCGAACTTAGGGTCTGTTGATGCAACAGTAAACTTAGGCAAGTCACCACTTCTTTGTAATGCGCCAATGTCCTGTCGGTCTGCATCATCTTCTTTTTGCTTGAATTCTTTAGCAGCTTTGTTTGTTTCCTGATTACGAAAATCATTCTGTAGTTGTTCGGCTTTCTGTTCAAGCATAGCAAATGCTTTAGTCGCAAGTGCCATGTCCCTATCGTCTAGGAATTTGAATCCTGCTGGTAGTTGGTCTGGAGTTAATATTTCGAACTCTTTGGTTTCACCACCAACATCACCACGAACCTTAATAGGTTGTATGTTGTCTAGTATGTATTGCTGTTCGGCTGTGAACTGGTTAGGACCAGCTTGGGTTGAGGTTGTGGGTGCTGGCTCAGATTGTACATCTTCATCATCACCTTCATCTATAGTGTAGGCGGAGTCATCATCATCTGCTGGCTCTGTAGATTCTTCATCGCCGCTTTCTTCACTATCATCGCCTGCTTCCTCAGATTCATCGACTTCTTGTTCTTCTTCAGCTTGTGGAGCTGTGTCATCTTCTTTTGTTGTTTCCTCTGTTGGTACGTTTTCACTCTTAACTTCCTCCTTCTCTAAAGGTTGTAGGTTATCATCTAGTGCGTTTAGTTTAGCGTCTAAGCTTGGACTTAAAGTTAGACCTGGAATTGAATTTGTATCCATTATTCCTCCTTGATGCTTATTTTACTCTAAAGTTAAAGAGTTGGCAAACTTGTAACGTTTCCAGCTGGTGGCATCTGTGGGTTAGCTGGGTTCATAAGTGGTGTACCATTTTGTACTGGTCCGCCTGGAGCTACTGGTCCTGCTCCCATTGGTGGGATAGCACTAGGTTGTCCCATTGGTGGTTGTCCACCCATTGGAGGTATTGCGCTACCGCCCATAGGAGGTTGACTCATTGGTGGCTGTGCTGGTTGTGGTGGTTGTATAGGAATGTTAGTTTCTAAATTCTGCACACCTTGTTGGCTCATCTGATCTAAGCTAGTTCTAAGTTCAAGACTAGATATTGCCTTATCAACATAAGTAAGGAACTTCTTCTGAACAGATTTCTTAGAGTCAAGGAACTCATCTGTGAGCATAATCTTACGAAGTGTGAGTACAAATTCTTTGTCAGCATCTTTAGCATCTTCGGCTTCTTTACCAGCACGAATAACTGTCCAAGCCATGTATGCCTTAGTTGAGTCAACATCATCCATAGCATCACGAGCAAGTGACATAGGGTCAGCTTTGAACTTAGAGTAGTTGTCATATAACTGCTGTGGGTTTTGCAAGTGTAGCATCTTGTATATATCAAGTGGTGATAATACGCCCATCTTAGATAGTTGTAATGCGATAGCTTCTTGGCGTTGCTTGTCGATTGGTGGAGTAGAGCCAGCTTTTACATTGACTGCAATACCTTCATCAAATAAATATCTGTTAGCCATTAAATAGTCAAACTCACCATCGTTACCATTGTAGACAAACATGTGGTCTTCGTTGTACCAAACTATCATCATCTGGAATAGTAGGTTAAAGTATTGATTCATGAACCTATCTATTGAACGAATGTATAAGTCTTGTCGACCAGCAGCTTGGTTCTTTTTAAGCATTGATTGACCAAGTGTATCTTCGGAGTTAGTCTTGTCATCTTGTCCAGTGAAGTCAACTGGTGCGCCCATGATGTTTCCAACTTGTGCTCTAATATCCATTTTGTCCTGATACAGGAACGGTGCGATTTGTGGCGGTGGGAGTTGATAAACTAATTCTTGGGCGCTCTTGTTTGAAGTTTTGATGATTAATCTCTGGTTAGGGTCCATCGTTAGGTTCTGTAAATCATCTTTGGTAAGACCTGTTTCGCTTGAAACAATAAGAACACCATTGGCTTTGTCTGCAAGTTCAGATAGTTGTCTACCTCTCTTGTTTAACATGTTCTGCATTGGCATAGCTTGTTCTACTGCTGATGTCTGGCTTATCCAGTGTGAGCCATCGTTGTCAAAGTTTAGGGCTATGATTGGCTTTATAGGTGAATCACTAAAGTTCTTGCTCTTGTCTGCATATAACCAGTTAGGGTTCTTCATCTTCTCTAGTACACAATCATTAAAGTAATATACTAAACCTTCGTGTGCTTCGTAGTTCTTATCGTAGTGGGTTAAGTAAACCTTTCGGATAGATACTACTTGTTCTAGTTGTTTGTATGTTCCACGAACAATGTTGCACTGTGCATAAATTTCTTCTTTTTTCTCTGGCCAGCGTGAACACATTTCATTTACTGACATCTTTATAGTGATTGAGAAGAAAGCTGGGTTGTCAGTCTGCATAGCATTTTTGTCAACGCAACAATGTTCAGGGTCACGAACTCTTGGTACAATCTCACCATTCTTACCAACGCTCGGGTCAAACTCTAATTCTAGGAAACCAACACGCTTAATAAGTGCTAGCTGTGATAAGTCCTCAAGCATCTTGGATAGCTGTACTTTGCTGGAGTGAGCCATCAATATCTTTTCTAAGTCCATAGCAAACTTGCGTGCTCTAGGTGTGTCTTGGCTTGGGCTAACTTCTGGTTCAGGTGTACGAGCAGTAAGATATGCTTTGATTGACTGTACTGCAACATATACTTGGTTCTCATTGTATGGCATTTGATAGCGGTATAGCTGTCTAGTATCCTGCTGTTTGTTCAAGTATAGTCTTTGGTTATCGTTTAGTACCTTAGACATGTTATAGCCTACGCTATCGTTCCAATAACCTTGTGAATCGTTGATACGATTGTTTAAGTTTTTAATAATGTCTGTGTCAGGTATGTCTAATGATAGTGATGGAAGTTCATCAATAACTTCAGGTGGTCTGTCACCAATCCTGTCTACTTTAGTATCGTCAAAGGCTGGTGCTGCTGAACCATAATCCCATTGTGTTGACATGTAATGCTCCTTAAATTAAAAAACCCCAATGCGATGGGGCTGGTTATAGTTGCCTATAGGTAGATAATAACACTAATTGATTCAATAGTGAATTGAAATTGTGTTCTAAGGTGTTATATTTCATTATATAAGTTTAGTTTGTATAGATTCTTCTTCTACTTTTGAAAGCCAATATTTAATTCTAGCTTCTGCAATAGGTATGTATTCTTCAGTAAGTTCTACACCCTCAACATATTCCCAGCCTGCTTGTAAAGCTCCTATCATTTCTGAGCCTGAACCACTAAAAGGAACTAGGAGTCTGCCGCCTGTTGGTGGTTTGATTAGGTTAGCTAGGTATTTAGTTAAAGATAAAGGTTTAACTGTTGGGTGGTTATTCTTTGTAGGTTTACGCTTAGCATCAGGTGTATTACCCATATTCTGTCTTGACCACTCATCTTGTGCGTAGTGACCATGCTGTTCTATATCTGGCATTCTTTCTAGTCCTGCATTACGTTCACTCTTAGAGGCTTTCGCTGTGTAGAAGAAGCGAGCAGCAGAGCCTTGGCTAGCAGGATTAGTGACTACTCGTTCGTACATCTTGCCGTATGTGTTGTATTGGTTTGGTTTGGCTATTGAGTTCATCGCCCCACTCTTTGTATCAGGAAACAACCCTACTACTTCATCAGAGCCATCGTGGATAAGGTTTGCAGGGAAGCGACCCAAACTGTTACTTTCTTTTATTAAATCTGGGTGTCTGCCTTTTGTACTGCCCTTAAAATTTCCGCCCCTTATATCTTGTGCTGCATTCTTCCATGTTTCAGTTGTCGCAACTCTCGTACCATCTATATTCAACCCACCAGTACCGTGCTTTAAGACGTTGTTAGCTACTGTACCCTCTATAGGTTTACGAGCTAGTACACAAGGTTCGTGTGCTGGTTTAAGAGCTGTGCCGTAGCCTTCGTAGGGTGATGTGCCTTTAGTATTTTGGACAGTCATTGATCCTTTTTTATCCATTAATGCATTATTGCGTATATCGTGTGTTTCATATTCGCCAATCACTTTTCTTTCATTACCCTGTATCTTATCTACTGCTTTACCAATGTTTAGACTCTTAGGAAATCCGCTGCCATATACCCACTCAATCATATCTCTAATCTCAAATCCTGCGTCTTCTATTGCTACTGCCATTCGGTGATAAGTTCTACTACCCGAAAACGCTAGAAGGTGTCCACCTGGTTTGAGTATGTTGAATACTGCTTCCCACATATCTTTGTTAAATGCTATACCTGTTGAATCCCAACTTTTACCCATAAATCCTAGCTCATAAGGTGGGTCGCATAATACAGCGTCAAATGGCTCACCTTTGTAGTTCTTAGCCCATTCGTATATGTCTGCGTGGTTAATTATATATTTCATTATTGAAACCATATATTATATAGACTTGCGCATGAATGACACTTGTATTCTATGACTGCATTACTTGGTTCGTACATGTCTAAGCTTACTCCAGCATTGGATATTACAACTTGATCACTTGCATACTTGAACATAGGTCTATTGCATTTAAGACAGCGCATCATTCTTATCTCCCTGCGTGGTATTTGGTTATGATAAATATATATTGTTATTCTCATTGGTACCACTCCTCCTCTTGTGATTTCTTAGCTATCGCACCTAAGTCAATATGAAATGCTTCAGCATCCCCTTGTTCATTGACAACAAATGATTCAATTTTGTCTGGTCGTGGCGTGGCATCTACTAGTCCAACGTTCTTATCAAAGTTCTTTATGTGTCCTTCTAGGCCATAGCGTAGTGCGTCCATCAAGTGATTATTCATATCTTCAGCTGTATTAATTATCTTGCCTTCTTTGTCAGTTTTCCACATATAATTTCTATACTCTTTTATTAAGTTAAGACTGCGCTTGGTCATACTGATGCGTTGGTCTTGTACAAACTGTATACCTTGATTGATACTGCCCTGACCTTTTTGTGCTGGAAGTACATTCACTCCATACATTCTTAACTCATCTATGCTCTTAGGTTCGGCACTGTCTGCCATAATAAGTGTTTCTGGTTCTGGTGCATTGTTAAGAAAGTCTGCTATTTGCTTGTTGCTTAATCCTTTGCGGTACAGCATCTCATCAAGTATAAAGCCGCCGTTGTAGTGATATATATCTACTATGGCTGTTGGATCGTTGGAGTAACCAAAGTCCATGCCTCTACGCTCTAGTCTAGCTTCGTGGGGTATTTCATCTATTATTTGCCAGTTAGTAAATATCTTACCCTCAAGTTCTCCAAGTTGTCCTAAACCATATACTTGCCACCATTGTTTATTATGTTTGTGCGACTCAATATCCCTAACTATAGATATGTCTAATGCTTCATTGTCTTTATAGGTCAAGGTGATGAAGTCTACATTGTAGTTTGGCAATATATCTGTGTACCACCAGAACTCGTTAGTAGGGTTCCAGTCAAGCCAAATGCTCTTTCTGGTTCTAATCCTAAGCTGGTCAAAGCTCTCATAGTCTATATTGTTAGCTTCATTAACAAATAACACATCACGTCTTGGTCCACGCACCTTACCTGGTTGATCTGCACTAAAAAACTCTATCTTACTCTTATTAGGAAATGTGTAAGTAAACTCTGTCTTACTCCACTCATCGTCTTTGAAGTAGTTATGAGCTTGCATTATGTTCAGAAAGTCCCTCATAGCTCCTCTACGAAGGTGTGGGAACGATTCAGATACTATACTGATTAATTGGCTATCTATCGATTGTGCATAGTCTATAAGGATTTGAAGAATAGAAATAGTTTTACCAGCAGATGTACCACCAGCAACGCCTTTAATTCTCTTGTTGAGTTGAGCTAGTTTCTTGGTCGCCGCTGTTGCTTTGTACACTTAGCCCTCCTAAGATTGGTATTACGAGTGTATTATTATTGGTTGTATTCTCTTTGGTATGTCCTTTAAGTTTCAATGCTGTTTCTAGGTATTTGTGTCTAATCATAAAATCAGGCTGTACATCAACAAAACTGTCTGCACTCTCTTTACCCATTACAACTGCTTTAGTAGCTGATAAACCCTCATTTAATACTGTGGATAACTTATTATCAGTAATTCCTACAATTTCCAACAATTCAATAAAACCCTTACGCTCTGTCAAATGGTCTGGGTTTTTAGCTGTAGCTTTAGAGTATCCTGCCTTTAACATAGCCTTAGATACACTATCTCCCTGACTTATATATTGAACTGCTTTAATTTGTTTTACAGTTGCCATCTTATTTGCATTATACCATAACTAAAAAACAACCCATCTGCAGCTTGTTCGACTTATTGGCTTACCTATTGGCTCGCTCAGCGTATATCACTGTTTAGGATTGTCTTAGTGTTAGGTAATTACTTATCTAACTTCTATAAGTATAACATAAGGGTTATGTAATGTCAATAGTCTGGAGCCCTCGACAGGATTTGAACCTGCGACCCATAGTTTACAAAACTATTGCTCTACCAACTGAGCTACAAGGGCATGGAGTGTTCTGGCTCCTCAGTGAAAGATTTAAGTCCTATGTACTATTTTGGTACTGCACCAGAACAATAGCATTATAACATTAGGCACTATCTCCGCCTTACCTGTAGCTAGGTTACCCACTTGTTATTACTTTTACTTTAAGTTATTAAATCTTAATGTGTAACACAGAGGGCATAAGGTAGTATCCTTCTTACACCCTCAGCATTTGACCAGGATGACGTTTAGCGGTATTAATCAGAGCCTGGATTTATCACACACTATTAGCTATACCTAAGCGAGATCATAACTACAGTTTTGTTTAGTGCTGAGAACTAATTTGTAAAAGTATTTATAAC